>Ga0182027_10000031_pt1 | contig 208158 bp, 180 predicted proteins | sample 712E1DmetaG_FD_121300 | JGI IMG/M metagenome (GOLD analysis project Ga0182027, IMG submission 121300) | Permafrost microbial communities from Stordalen Mire, Sweden - 712E1D metaG (Illumina Assembly) | ecosystem: Environmental > Terrestrial > Soil > Wetlands > Permafrost | place: Sweden...
ATCCGCGATATCCGCTCCTCCGAGCGGCGCTTCTACCAAAAGGTGCTGGATATCTATGCGACGAGCGTGGACTATACGCCGAACACGGAAATGTCGCAGCAATTCTTTGCCACCGTGCAGAACAAGATGCACTGGGCCGCACACGGACATACAGCAGCCGAAGTGATTCATGAGCGAGCCAACTCATCCAAGCCGCTGATGGGCCTGATGACCACCCGTCGGGGCAAGAGTATCCGTAAAGAGGATGTCTCCATCGCAAAAAACTACCTCGACGAAACAGAACTGCAGACGTTGAACCGAATCGTGAATCTCTACATCGAGTTCGCGGAACTCCAGGCGCTCGACCGCAAGCCGATGACGATGCGCAACTGGATAGAAAAGTTGGATGAATTTCTAAAAATTTCAGGACGTGAATTGCTGGAACACGCGGGCAAGATTTCAGCCGAAACAGCCAAGTCGAAGGCAGAGACGGAATACGACCGATATCGCACTCTCATTGACTCCCAGCCGCGATTGGTGGATGCCGATTTTGAACAAGCCATGAAGCAATTGCAGAAGATGACCAAACCGAAGAAACTCAGACCGCGAAAATAATGAACGAAGCTGAAACAAGAGCCGAACGTATTGATCCCGCACTGAGCGCAACGGGCTGGGGCTTCGTGGATGGCAGCAAGATTCTGCGTGAGCATCCAATCACGTCCGGCCGTATAGAGATCGCTCCATGGCACGGATTCAAATTGTTCTGCGCGGCCAAAAGGTGATGTTCGATGCCGACCTTGCGGCGCTCTATGGGGTTACAACGAGACGCGTAAAAGAAAAGAATGCTGCATCGATTAAACGTGTGAACCGTATGTTTTCCATGGAAACTATCGCCGGTTACCACATAGAATTGTGTTTACTCTCGTTGCCAAACTCCCGATTCCCAAGAACTGGATCCCCGCTTTCGCGGGGATGACAGATTCGATGACTTTTCACTCAGTCCGTCCGTTTGATACCGAGTACAATTGATCGAACATATAGTTGAAAACCGCGCCCGGGCAATACCGGGCGTTGGTATGTACGGGGCGTCGTTCGGCAGCCCGGGCAGGTGGGGGCAAGTCCTGCAGGAAAAGCACCGCTCTGCGAGCGGTGGTACATTTTGCACCGGTCTGGCGACCGGCGGTCCGGGTTTCTACATGGAATTGAAGCCCGTTTTTCGCTATATTAATCACTCTATGAAATTTGAACCATCCTATATCGCGTTGTTTCGTTCGGGCGAGCTCCAAATACGGGCCGACCGGCTTATGGGAATGCTGCAGGAATGCACGCTTTGCTCGCACAATTGCCGCAATAACCGACTCAAAAACGAACTTGCGCGATGCCATTCCGGGTATATGCCGATTGTCTCCTCGTCCTGCATGCATTTTGGCGAAGAGCCGGCTCTGGGCGGCATAGCGGGAGTGGGCAATATTTTCTTCGCAAATTGCACAATGCAATGTATGTACTGCCAGAATCATCAGATCAGCCAGAACTGGAAGGCTGAGCAGAAAAATGAAGTGTCCATTGAGAGTCTGGCGGAGATGATGCTGGAACTGCAGAAATCCGGCGCCCGCGCAATTGGATTGGTAACACCCGCTCATTTTGTGCCGCAGATTGTCCAGGCGCTTCAGATTGCGGTGTCATGCGGCTTGCGTCTGTCGTTGATCTATAATACGAATGCGTTTGACAGCGTCGAAGTTTTGTCGCTGCTGGATGGTATCATCGATATTTATTTGCCGGATTTGAAATATGGGGATGACGAGTTTGCCTTTAAGTATTCCGGCGTTCATTCCTATACAGAAATTGCCCACGCAGCCATCGCAGAAATGTACCGTCAGGTCGGCGCAGTTCTTGTCACAGATGAGAACGATCTGATCAATCGCGGACTTGTTATCCGTCATCTCGTACTACCGAACGATCTTGCAATGTCGAAAGATGTCCTGTGTTGGATAGCGGAGAAACTCGATGCACGCGTGACCGTCAGCGTGATGGCGCAATATTTTCCGGCGCACAAGGCGGCAGCGATCGATTTGCTCAGCCGCAAGTTGCGCGAACGCGAGTATGACAATGTATTGGCCATGATGGAGCGCCTGGGACTTCACAATGGCTGGACCCAGGAATTTGACAGCAGCGATTATTATCAACCCAACTTCAGCAATAAAGAATCCCCTTTCGCTACTGCAAGGAGAACTGCATGAAACTCCCCAAAGAAGAAATCCTGGACATTTTCAGACAGACCAATGCGCTGCTCGACGGTCATTTTCTGCTCACGTCCGGGCTGCACAGCCCGAATTATTTTCAATGTGCCAAGGTGCTGCAGTATCCGAAGTATCTCCATCTCTTCGCCGGAGAGATTGCGAAACATTATGAGTACAGCGAAATTGAGCTGGTGATCTCGCCGGCAGTGGGAGGCGTTGTGGTGGGAACAGAAGTGGGCCGTATGCTGGGTGCGCGGACGATCTTCGGCGAGCGCGAAGGCACTGAAATGAAATTGCGGCGGGGCTTTGAAATCAAAAAGGGAGAACGCGTGCTCGTGGTTGAGGATGTCGTCACAACCGGTGGTTCGGTGCTTGAAATCATTCAACTGGTGAAAGCGGCCGGCGCCACGCTGGCAGGCGTCGGGTATATCGTCGACCGGAGCAACGGCAAGGTGGAGTTTGATGCGAAGTCGTTCCCTGTGTTGACGCTGAATGTGACCACATACCAACCGGATCAGTGCCCGCTCTGTGCATCGGGCAGCACCGCCATCAAACCGGGAAGCAGAGGACTAAAGTAATGGCCGGACATCTTTTGGCACAACTTGCCTCTGTGCTGGGCAACGGCATTCTCTTTCATGCGGTGAAAGGAATGCTCCTCTTTGTGTTTGTCCTGTTAATCGGCAAGTCGTTGAAGATCTTTCTTAACACCGTGGGCCGGAAACTTGTTTCGAAAACGGCAAGCGACGTTGATGACAAAATCATGGAGATTGTGCTGGACCGGCTGATGTCGATTGCCGCCATCTCCGGAATGTATTGCGGGCTGCAGCAGCTCCGATCGGGGGTGTCGAGTTCCGAAACAGCTTTCCATGCATTTCTAGAATACTCCAACGGCGCCCTCTTTGTGCTCATGGCAATGGTGCTTACTGCCGTTGCGATTCGCATAACTGATACCCTTGTGCGTCACGGTTTACAGCGCGTTGCGGAAAAAAAAGCGGCGAACTTTAACCAGGAACTTGTACCCCTGATCAATCGCGTCCTGAACATTGTTGTTGTCGCGATTGCTTTTATTATCGTCCTCGATCATTTCAATCAGAATATATCGACATTATTGGTTTCCCTGGGCGTTGGTTCGTTGGCAGTTGCGCTGGCCGCGCAGGATACGATTTCGAATATGATTGCGGGCTTTGTGATTATGATCGACCGGCCGTTCCGCGTGGGCGATCGCGTAAAACTGCCGACGAAAGAGGAAGGGGATATTTTCGAGATTGGTGTGCGGAGCACGAAGATTCTGGATTTCGACAATAACATGCTCATCGTGCCTAACAATGAGCTGATCAAGACTAAAATCATCAATTATACTTATCCCGACCCTGTAATTCGCGTGGTGCTCGAAGTTGCGGTTCCCTATGGGACGGATGTGGAACGGGTGAAGGGTCTGCTAAAACGGATGGCTGTGGAACATCCGGGTGTTCTGAAAGATCCTGCGCCTGATGTGTTTCTCATGCGGCTGGGAGAATATGCGCTGCACTTTAGGCTTGTCTGCCGGGTGGCAAAAGTCTCCGAGCAATTTGCGACGACGGAAGCGCTGCGCACGCGGGTGATTGAAGTGTTTGAGAAAGCCGGCATTTCACTCGCGACACAGCAGCAGACAATCACTATTGCAAAAAACGAAGAGCGGAAGAAAGAAATCAAGTCTGCGAAAAAGCGGTCGTGAGCGAGATGAAAAGCATTTGCCACAGAGCACACAGAGAGCACAGAGAAAGAATTCTATTCATAATTCGAGACCTCTGAAGAAGTCATTGCGAGCAGCGAAGCAATCTCTTCAAAACAAACGAAAACCAAGATTGCTTCGACAAAAAACGTCTCGCAATGACTTAATGCTGTTGTTATCCAGTGGCCTCAATTCGTAATTCATGATTGTTCTCTGTGCTCTCTTCTTTTGCTCTGTGATCTCTGTTGTAAATCTTTTTCCAGTGTCGTCAGGAGAGTATGTGAAAGGCATTCGCAATCTTATCTTTGATATTGACGGAACGCTGTTCGACTCCAAGCGCGACATTGCGCTTGCGCAGCTGTTGACGCTGAAAGAACTCGGCATCACATATTTCACGGCGGAAGACATATATCCGAACATCGGCAAGCCGATGCTCGAAACGTTTGAATATCTGCTGCCGCCTGAATTACATGCACGAATTCCCGAAGCTGCGCTGATTTACCGTCAGCATTATCTTGCGCATGCCTTCGATACCACGCAGCTATTTCCGGGCGTTGCAGATGCGATCAGGCAATTGTTTGATCGTGGATTGCCGCTTGCCGTGGCCACGACGAAATCGACACAGACCACGACCATGATGCTGCGGCATTTCGGCATCGATCAGTACTTCTGTCAGATTCAGGGAACCGATCAGATGCCGGCAAAACCAGATCCATTCATTCTCAACAAGATACTCGATGAGCAGGGATGGGAACGGTCTGCAACGGTCATGGTCGGCGATACAGACAAAGATATTTACGCGGCAAAAAATGCATCCATTTATTCCTGCGGAGTGACGTACGGTTCTTTTACGCGGGAAAAACTCACGGCTCTGGATCCTACATGGATCATAGACGCATTCTCAGACATTTTAACGATTGTGAAACCGGCATGACAGCTACTGAATTAATCCGAAAGAAACGCGACGGGGGATCCCTAACGGCAGAGGAACTTCGTTTCCTGATAGACTCGTACGTCAAAGGACAGATTCCCGACTATCAGATGTCGTCTTTCTTGATGGCGACTTTTTTCCGCGGGATGAATCCGGTGGAAACGAGTACGTTTACCGATTTGATGCTTCACTCGGGTGATGTGATTGATCTCTCTGCGATTTCGGGAGTGAAGGTGGACAAACACTCCACCGGCGGTGTTGGCGATAAGATTTCCCTGCTGCTGGCGCCGATCGTTGCTGCGTGCGGCGTTCCCGTGCCGATGATCAGCGGACGCGGGTTGGGACACACCGGCGGCACGCTGGATAAATTGGAATCGATTCCCGGATTCAACACTTCACTGTCGATCGAGGAATACAAAAAAGTCATCGCGGAAATCGGTGTCGTAATGATCGGCCAGACGAAAGAGATCGCTCCGGCAGACAAAAAAATGTACGCTCTGCGCGATGTGACGGCAACGGTGGAATGCATCCCGCTCATCGCGGGAAGCATCATGAGCAAGAAGCTTGCCGAAGGCATCGACGCACTCGTACTTGATGTGAAGACCGGACGCGGTGCTTTCATGCCGACCTACGAGCGCTCCGTCGAATTGGCCCGGACATTGGTGGACATTGGCACCAGTTTCGGCAAGGAGACCATAGGATTTATCACCGACATGAATCAGCCGCTTGGCTACGCCATCGGCAACTGGAATGAAGTGGTGGAGTCTGTTGAGGGACTGCGCGGACGGGATCTTCCCGACATCATGGAATTGACATATGTGTTGAGCGGCGCCATGGTGATGCTGGGCAAGAAAGCCGAAACGCTCGAAGAGGGAATTGAGGTTTGCGAGAGGGTTGTTGCAAACGGCAGTGCGTACAAAAAGTTTGTCGATCTTGTTCGCCGTCAAGGGGGCAATCCGGAATTTCTGGACCATCCGGAACGGTATCCCGTTTCACAATACACTGTGCCGATCAACGCACCGAAGTCCGGGGTCGTGACGTCGATCGATTCCCTGGAGCTGGGACTTTCATCCATCCTGCTGGGCGCAGGGCGTACAAAAGTTGATGATGTGATTGATCCAAAAGCCGGAATCCTGCTGGCGAAAAAAGCGGGCGATGCCATTGCGACAGGAGACCTGCTTGCGACAATCTCGACGGACAAGAAAGAATCCATTGATTCTGTAACGGCACGCGTGCTGGCGGCCTATGAAATCGGCGATAAGGCTCCGGCCGCATCGCCGCTCGTGATCAGTCAGGTGGACCGTCATGGCGTGCGGAAATTTTCCCTTAGGAACTGATGATTGTTATCATGGTTGCATATAGCAGGCTCCATGCTGTACGGACTGCGGCAATTCTCTATTTTCTTGTAGCGGGACTTCTCATTCTTGCAGCGGGATTTTTTCAGATTCCGCTTTTTAATTATCTCGGCTATGAATTCTCCGCGGTCATGACGTTGCCGGCCGCGTTCATCAGCGGGTTTCTCACGATTTCATTGTTTCGGCTGCACCGGCAGTTCGAACTTACGCGAGAACTCTGGATGACCGCTTTCTTTTCATACGTTGTCGTCAATGCGATTCTGCTGCTGATTCCGATGGCAGTGCTGCTGCTGAATGCAATCGCCGTGAAGAATTGTTCCCTGGTTCGGGGCATTGTCTATTACTTGCTGCTGCCGTACGGCACCATGCTGTTCTGTGTGCCGCTCGCGGTGCTGATCGCGACGATGTTCAAACATACGCGCATCGTCTTTACGCTTTTGGTGCTCGGGCTTCTCATGCAGATCATTGCCGTGACTTATCTGCAACCGCAACTGTTCGCATTCAATCCCATTCTTGGATACTTTCCGGGTCTTACGTATGATGAAGTGCTGGCGGATCTGACGCCGCTTGTCCTGTATCGCGAATTTACTCTCATCGCGTCGTTTCTTTTTTCGGTGTTATTCCTCTTTGTCGTGACGCAGTTCCATCCCATGCGGTCTCTGAGGGAGAACTTCCGTTCCATCCAATTTGCCAGGAAGGATGCAGTGCTGTTGATACCTGCATTTATTTTCGCTGCGTTGCTTGCGTATGGACATGATCAGCGCGGCGCGCTCGGTTTTGAGCGCAGCGACAGAGAAGTGCAGGCGGAACTGGGCGGCGTGGCATGGACGAAGCATTTTGTTTTGTATTACTCACGTGGTTCCGTGACACCGCATGAGCTCTCTCTTCTCAAGGCGGAGGCGGAATACTTCTATCACACCGTCGCCGCCCGTTTGCAAGAACACCTTGCTGAGAATGAAAAAATTACCGTCTATCTGTATCCCGGGCCGTCAACGAAGCAGCGTCTGATTGGTACAGCAAATACGGAGATTACGAAACCGTGGCGCAAAGAAATCCATATCCTGACGTCCTCTTTCCACGAGATATTTCAACACGAACTTGTTCATGCAATGGCGGCGGGCTTTGGTGCACCGGTGGTCAAAGCCAGCCTTCGCATGGGAGTGAACGAGGGACTTGCCGGTGCCATCGATTGGCCGGGAGAAGATCTTTCGCTCCATCAATACGCGGCGGGGCTGCAGCGCGATTCGCTGTTGACCGATGTGGAATCTCTTTTTGGCTACACAGGATTTGCACTCCAAGCCAGCTCCTATGCCTACACGGTCACCGGTTCCTTTGTGAAGTTTTTGATCGATCGGTATGGTCTGTCTCACTTGAAAACAGTTTTCCGAACGGGAAATTTTGAGGCTGAATATGCGAAACCATTAAAATCTCTGATTGCTGAATGGAAAGAATTTCTGTCAACGGTGGACGTTGCCGATGTTACTCCAGGAAATATCCGTGTTCGCTATTCGCAACCACCAATTTTCCGACGCACCTGTGCGCGAGTAATAGCGGCGCAAAATATCGCTGCGTCGCGCGCTCTGCGGAACAAAGAGTATGCGATGGCGGAAAAGGAGTACGAGTGGTCTTATGCGGATGCCTCGACTGTCGGAGCCTTGAGGGGACTGTTTCAGTCACAGCTTCTGCAGGGAAAATCTGCTGACGTGCTGCAGCGATTCAAACAATTGCCGGAAGGATCGTTTTATAAAAATTATCCATCCATCCTCCTGCTGGCGGGAGATGCTGCCTGGCTTTCCGGTGACTCGGAACTGGCGCTGCATTTGAATCGCATGCTGCTCGATATGAATTATCACAGTTCGTACAACGAAGCGGCAGCGCTACGCATGCTTGTCGTTCCTTCCGCCAATTCGGAAAAAACATACGGGCCGCTGTTCTATGGTTCGCTTTCCGATTCGCTTCGCCGTACGTGGATTGCATCGCTTGAGCGGGATCCAGTGCAGGAGCCTATCATCTTCTTTTTTGCCGCGGCTCAAGAGAGTGATTCCCTTGCCGGGAAAGCGGCGACGATCTGGGAGCGGGCAATCCCCCGGTTGACGGATCCTGTGTTGCGCTATGCTGCAGCTACGCACGCCGCCGCCGCGTACTATCGAAACGGTGAGTTTGAAAAGGCCAAGAAGATGTTGTGGGATGCGCAAAACTATACGTCATCGGCCTTTTGCCGCGAGCGGCTGCAGGAATTAATTGAGCGGTATGATTTTGTCGAGGGGGCGCTGCAATGAAGAAGAAAATACTATTCTTCGGCGCCGTTGTTGTGCTCTGTTCAGGAGTTTTCGGATGTGCCTCCGGATCAGAGAGTACCGTTGAGTGTTACTTCCCGGCAAAATATCGTTTGCGATCGCTGCCGGTGTTCGATTCCTATATTATGACAGTGAAGGGAAAAACGGACAGCCGCGTCGATGTGTATCTGCTCGTTCCGTACAGCCGCATCCGATTTCAGAAAAATGGGGACGGTTTTCGAGGATCGTACAGTGTGACCTGCATTATTCGTGACAAAGATGGCCAGCCGATAGTGACGCGGGAAGCGACGCGGCCGTTGACATCCTCCTCTTATGAAAGCGCAACGTCGGCCCGTTTTGACGCCTTTCTTCAGTCTTTTGAACTCGCTGCCGGCACTTATCAGTGTGAATTGAATCTCATTGATGAGGGGTCAGGGCTTCGCTCGACTGTGCAGCGAAAAATTGTTGTGCCGGATTTCCAAGGAGGCGATATTGCCGCAGGAGATTTTCTCCTATTGGAGCATGCAAGTGCCGATGCCCGTGGCGTTGTTCTGCGTCCGCGCTTTCCTTCCCAGCTGCGCAGTGATGACGATACGCTGGGGCTGTTTCAGGAGATCTATAATCTGCAACCCGGGGACACACTGCTCCTTTCGTTTTCGTACACGACGGATCGTTTGTTTTCAGAATCAGATCGGATGGTGGTACGGCCGATGTTTGGGGAGTTGAAAAACCCCGACGAAAAAGAGAGCGATTCATGTTATTATCACCGGGACTCTGTTTGCGTGGTTGAAAAGCCGGGAACAATGAGAGTCGTACAGTTTTTCCAGCCGCCGGTGCACGGCTACAATACCTTCCGCCGGCAGATTACCGTCCGTCGTTCCGGCAAAGAAACCACCATCGATCAGAAGCGCTCCTGGCTGGTACGGCGTTCCGTACCGGGACAAATAGATTCTGGAGCGCTCGGGTATATTATCACTGACGAAGAACGGGATTCGTTGGCGCTCGCCAGCACTCCGGCGGCGAAAGCGCTTCAACTTTCAACATTTTGGCAGAATCACGGCGGACCGGTGAAGCGGCAGGAATACGAAGAACGAGTGCGGGAGGTAAACGAACTCTTTTCCTATTATACCGAGGGATGGCGCACATCCATGGGAGCTACGTACATTGTGTGCGGTACACCGGACTATGTCGAGTGCCAGGACGGCTTGACTGAGATCTGGTATTATGGCGCCGGTAACCAGGTGTCGGCGATGACATTTCGGGCCGACTATTATCGGGACGATGAAGAACCATTTTATCGTGTTGTCCCTTTTTCCTCGAATGACTTTTTCTGGCGTGCATGCGTCGATCGGTGGCGGAGACGATGACACAAACCAAGACACCCGAGTTGCAGCAGCGCGGATCGTTGTTCAAGGTTATTTATCACAACAACGAGAATGGATATCTCATTGCCCTGTTCAAAACCGGTGGAAAGACGATTTCGGTGGTGGGCAATATGCTGGAACCGCGTGTCGGCGATGAATATGAATTGACCGGCCGATGGGTGTTGCACGCAAAGTACGGCGAACAGTTCAAGTTTGAGTCTGCGGACTTGATCCCGCCAACCACGCTCCATGGCATCGAAGAGTATCTCTCTTCCGGGCTTATTAAGGGCGTCGGTCCCCATCTGGCGGCGAGAATTGTTAAACATTTCGGAGCAAAGACGCTCGATGTGTTGAACAAAGAGCCGGACAAGCTGATGCAGGTTGAGGGGATCGGCCGGAAAAAATTGAAGGACATTATTGCTGCAGCCTCGGTGATGCAGGATATGCAGGAGACGATGGCATTCCTGAAATCCCACAACATCGCCACCGGTGCAGCCATCAAGATTTATAAAACCTACGGAAAGAGCAGTACCAGTGTCGTGCAGAATAATCCGTACCAATTGATTCAGGACGTGACAGGAATCGGATTTCAAACGGCGGATATCATTGCGCAGAAAGTGGGCGTCGAACGTGAAAGCATGTATCGCTTGGAAGCCGGAATTCGGTTTGTACTGAATGACGCCTGTCGGCAGGCGGGACATTGTTTTCTGGAACGCGAAGAGCTGGAACGCCGGGCGGCGGAATTGCTCGCCGTGGATGAAGCGCTCATTACCCGTGCAACAACGCGGAGTATCGAAGGAGCGCTGCTTGCCGCCGAAGGAGATAAATTGTTTCCCTATGCGCTCCAAGTTGCTGAAATCGAGTCGGCGCGTTGTCTGGAAATGCTGATGCGCAAGGCGTCGCAACCATTTGGGGATGAGAAACTCCTGCGACTGCTTGCCGTTGTCGAAAAGCGCAGGGGAGTAACGTTCGACAAGAAACAGCGCGATGCCATCCTGCATGCCATTCAGCAGCCGATTACCATCTTGACCGGCGGTCCCGGTACCGGAAAAACATTGTGCGTCAACGGCATCATCGAGCTTGCTGACGAAGTCGGATTGACCTATTCGCTCTGCGCGCCCACCGGACGTGCGGCGAAGCGCCTTGCGGAGTTGACCGGCCGCGAAGCACGGACAATTCATCGCCTTCTGGAATTCGATCCCATCTCCGGTTTTTTCCGCCGCGATCTCGAGACGCCGGTAGAAGCCGATATGGTGATTGTCGATGAAGTTTCCATGGTGGATGTACAGTTGTTCGCAGCATTGCTCGGTGCGGTGAAGCCCGAATCGCAGCTCGTGCTGGTTGGAGATGTGGATCAGCTTCCCTCGGTTGGTCCCGGACAGGTCTTGCGCGACCTGATCGATTCCAAACGCATTCCCACGGTACGTCTGGATACAATTTTCCGCCAATCGGGCCAGGGTTCCATTATCATCAATTCTCATCGCATTAATCGCGGAGAGCAGCCGCAGTTCTCACCAGATTTTGTTTTCATGGCGGAAGACGATCAGACGAAAAGTCAGGCGGCAATCGTCAGCCTGTGTGCGACGCTGCTGCCGACGAACCACCGGTACGACCCGTTCGATGATATCCAGGTGCTTTCTCCGATGCACAATTCTCCCACCGGCGTGCGGGATCTCAACCGTGAACTGCAGAAAGCCCTCAACGGGCACGCACGCGTCTGCTGGCAGGGAAGCGACCGCAAGTTCCTGATGGGGGACAAGGTGATGCAGACGAAAAACAATTATGAAAAAGACATCTTTAATGGGGATATTGGTCGTGTGTGCGGCGTCGATGCTGAGGAAGGCTTGTTGATTGTCGATTTCTATGGGAGGAAGATCGACTACGATTTCGAACGGCTGGACGAATTGACGCTTGCCTATGCAATGACTATTCATAAGAGTCAGGGAAATGAATTCAAAGCGGTAGTTGTGCCGGTATCGATGGCTCACTATATTATGCTTCAGAGGAATCTTCTCTATACAGCGGTGACGCGTGCGCGGGAATTGATTATTCTCGTAGGTGAAAAAAGAGCGCTCGCTGTTGCCATCAATAACGCCGATGTCAAAAAACGAAATACCATGTTGCGACAGCGATTGACCGAATCGATTTAGCCGCTTTCAGTTTATCTAATCACTCAAACGAAAAAGGTAACTGCTGAGCGGTTACGAAAGAAACTTTTGCCACAGAGAATACGGAGAGAGTAATAATTCGAGATCTCTGAAAAAGTCATTGCGAGGAGCGAAGCGACGAAGCAATCTCTTCAAAACAAATGAAAACCAAGATTGCTTCGACATCCTTCGACTGCGCTCAGGACAGGCAAAACATCTCGCAATGATTTAACCCTGTTGTTTTTCAGAAGTCTCAATTCATAATTCGTAATTCATAATTGCCTGAAAGGCCAGTATGGAACGACTTTTTTCGCCCTGGCGTTCAAAATATATTGCCGGCTTTGCCGATAAGGAAAAGCAGGCTGAGGGAGCATGCCTCTTCTGCACGGTCGTAGCGCGGCGCAGCGACAAGCGCTCCCTGGTGGTGGCGCGGTATGAGACCTGCTTTGTCATGATGAATCTCTATCCGTACAACAGCGGGCATTTGATGGTGATTCCGTTCCGGCATACGGCGGACCTCGGTTCGTTATCAAAAAAAGAACATGCGGAAATTCTTGGGGTCACCGCCAAGATGATGGAAGTGCTCAAGGACGTCATGCAGCCGGATGGCTTTAATCTGGGAGCAAATCTAGGACGCGTGGCGGGTGCGGGAATTGATCAGCATATTCATTTCCATATCGTTCCCCGTTGGAATGGTGATTCGAATTTTATGCCGACACTGGCAGATACGAAAGTTGTCTCCGAATCTATTCAATCATCCTACAAGCGCATTAGAAGGTCAATTGCAAAAGGCAAAAGGTCAAAGGTAAAAGCATGAAAGTAATCATTGTTGCCGTCATAATGCTGGCAGGTGTTGCCTTCGCGGGAGATCCCGGAACAGAGTATAAAAATTTGATTCTGAAAATGAGCGGCGAGGGTCTTTCGTCTCTTGGTGCGTTCAAAACACTCTCGGGAATAACTGCGGGCGGTCCGCGACTTTCCGGCTCCGAAAAATCTGCTGCCGCTCTTACTTGGTTACGACAGGCGCTCGTCGAATGTGGATGTGATTCCGTGTGGACGGAGCCGGTGATGGTGCCGCATTGGGTGCGTGGACGTGTTGAACGTGCTCGTGTGATGGCGCCGGGAAAGAAACCGTTCGCCCTCTCCATCTGTGCGCTCGGCGGCAGTGGTGGCACCTCCGCCGGGGGAATTACGGCCGATGTGATTGAAGTCCATTCGCTCGATGAGGCGAAGGCGCTGGGCGCTGCGGCTCGCGGTAAGATTATTTTCTACAATAGGCCGATGGATCCGACAAAATTCTCACCGGGTGAAGCATACGGTAGCGCTGTGGATCAACGCGGCAGCGGTGCGAACATTGCATCGAAATTGGGAGCTGTCGGTGCCCTTGTCCGTTCGATGACCATGAGCACGGATGATGTGCCCCATACCGGGTCAACGCATTTCGATGATTCAACGAAGCCGATTCCTGCGGCGGCGTTGGGAATACAAAGTGCCGACAAGCTGGGAGCTCTTCTCCATGCATCGCAGCATGTACGTGTCTCGATGCGGCTGGATTGCAGAACATTGCCGGATGCGGAATCGGCGAATGTGATTGGCGAAATTCGCGGTGCGGAATTCCCGCACGAGATCATTCTCCTCGGAGCGCATACGGATAGCTGGGACAAAGGCGTCGGCGCTCATGATGATGCTGCCGGCTGCGCGCATGTGATCGAGGCACTTCGGCTACTCAAACATGCGGAGGTACATCCGAAGAGAACAATTCGCGCCGTGCTCTTTATCAATGAGGAAAACGGATTAAAAGGCGGACTTGCCTATGCGGCGGCTCCCCCAAGAGCAGGTGAACGCCACATTGCGGCGGTCGAAACAGATGCCGGCGGATTCTCTCCGCGAGGCTTCGGCGTCAGCACGGATTCGCTCTCGTTCGAAAAAATGAAATCGTGGAGTTCCATCTTCGAACCGATCGGAGTCGATCGTATTCGCAAGGGCGGCGGTGGAGCGGATATCTCGCCGCTGCGTGACAAATGCAAAGCAATGGTCGGATTGAACGTGGATGGCCAGAAGTACTTCGATTATCATCACTCGGCAAACGACACCGTCGATAAAGTACATCCGCGGGAACTGGAATTGGGAGCGATAGCGATAGCAGAGATTGCCTACGTTCTCGCCCAAGAGGGACTATAGCATCATGATGTTTGCCACTACTGGGTTTATCTTTTTCTGAAAACGACGAAGCAAAAACGGAATGCAAATTTCAGAGATTACACAGATTCCGCAGAATAGTAAGAATTAGTATTCCGACGATGAGTGGCATGCAAAGCCTTTTGTCAAGATAAGAATGTCCTCTGTGTTCTCTTCTTTTCCTCGGTGTTCTCTGTGGCTGGCTCTTTGCGTTGAGTAGTGCGATATTTTTTTTCACTTCCGGTGCCGCCTTACTACGGCAAAATATTACATGACTATTAATCGGTGCGATTTGGTTGAAGAAATTCCTCTCGTGGGATCTCTCACCGCACGACGCTTTCGGCTACAGAACGGCCTGTCGGTTGCCGTTGTAGAAGATCATACGACGCCGATTTTTTCCTATCAAACCTGGTACAGGGTTGGTTCGGCAGATGAAGCTCCCGGTCGTCAAGGCCTTGCACACCTTTTTGAGCATATGATGTTCCGTAAAACATCACGCCGGGCCATGGGGGTCTTTGATCGGGAAGTCAATCTGAATGGCGGAACAGGATTGAATGCCTACACGGCCCGCGATCAGACCGTCTATCATTTCATGTTCCCGGCGGATAAACTCGCTCTGGCAGCCGACCTGGAAGCCGACCGGATGCAAAATCTCGTCATAGATGAAGAAATGTTCGAGACTGAAAAGGGAGCGGTGTTGGCCGAAAAAAACCGTACGCTTGACGATCCGCTTCGGGCATTGTGGGAAGTGCTCTACAAGAAGGCTTATACGGTTCACAACTACCGCTACACAACAATCGGCGACGTAGAAACAATTAAGAGCTTCACCGTGCGGGAGGCGGAAGATTTTTATCGAAAATTCTATGCACCGAATAATGCGCTCGTGGTGGTGGTGGGTGATGTCAATACGCCCGATGTCTTGAAAATCCTTGATGAAAAATATGGTGGCATTCCCTCCTCTGAACTTTCATCGCGTGCCGTGACGGTGGAACCTCCGCAGGAAGATGATCGATCCCTTACCATTTCACATCCCAAGGCTGTGAAGCCGATCTCCGCACGGCTGTGGCACGTGCCGAATGTGGAGCATCGGGACTATCCTGCGCTTGCGATGCTCGGACGAATTCTTACCTCGGGGAAAAGCGCCGTGTTGCGTGAGCGCCTTGTGTACAGCGCCAAGGTGACCGAACTCGTTGCGGACGCATTCAACTCGCGCGATTGCGGGATGTTCGAATTTCTCGTGCAGCGTGTGGATGGCATCCCCTATGATGAGGTCGAAGAAGTTTTTCTGACAGCGGTCGATGAAATGGCGGCAGGCAATGTGAGTGCGGATCAGATACAGGTAGTGAAGAATAATCTGCAGCGGGGTTTGTATCAATCCGCTCTTTCGCCATCGAATCTTGCCCGCAATCTGGGAGAAGGATATATCATGGCGGATAATCTCGCCATGCAGTTCACTTTCATAGAGCGAATCGGCCGTGTCACACTGGAAGATCTCAGCAGCGTCGTGCGGCGCTATATTCTCGATGCCAAATCAACGACCGGGCATGTTCTTCCGGTGGAAGGGGCTGCCCAATGATGCCTTCCTCTATTGTGGATCACCAGCTCTTCTATGAGCAGGACAACCGCACACCGCTCACCTCCGTCACAATTGCATTTCTTGGCGGAGGATTACAGCAGGAAACAGATGCAACCGCCGGATTAGCGCGTATAACCGCGAAGATGCTGTTTCGTGGAACGTCGAAGCATGATCGGGAATCTCTTGCCCGTGCTTTTGAAATTCTTGGAGCCGACGTCTCCGCAACCGTCACAGAAACGGAATTTTTCATTACTCTCTCCGGTTTCTCGCGCAATATTGATCAGATGTTTGATCTGCTTCTGGAAGTCTTGAACGATGCACAGTTCCCGGAGAAGGAACTCGAACTGGTCAAACAGCAGCAGCTCAATGCAATGGAGGCCTCGCTGCAGGAACCGGAGCGCGTGCTTATGCAAGCACACTCGTTCGCACTGTTCAGTGGCGGTCGCATGGGTAAGATCGGTTCGCGTTCTTCCGTCCGCTCCGTCACACGGGCACAGGTGAATGATTATTATCAGCACGTTCGCTCGTGCGCGATCATCTATCGCACGGCTCTCACCGATCTGCCGGAGGAGGAGATCCGCCGGCGCCTGGACAGGCTTACTGCGCATCGCACCGGACCGGGATTCACGCTCCGGCCGGAGGAACCGTATGCCGTCGCAGAGGGACACCAGGCGATTATCGTTCAATCGGAGGACGCAGCGAACGATCGCCTTATCTGGAGCCATACGGCATTGGCTGCGAACGACGATCGTCGGTATGATCTCGGACTCGCATTGGATGCATTTGGAAGTTTCGAGGGATATCTCTTTGACGTTCTTCGCAACAAAAACGGATGGTGCTATGGCGCATACGCATTCCAGATGAATGCCACCCTTCGCCCGGGCCGCGTCTCGTACTATTCTGATCCATCAAAAGATTTTTCTGCTCAATTGATGCCGGAGCTGATGCGTCTGATTGAAACGTTCCCAGAAGCAGGAGAGTTTACAGAACGGCTTGCTCTTCGTCCAACGACATTCAAGAATCGATATAATTATCAATTGGATCCCAAATACAAACTCTCGGCGCAGCTACAGAGAGATCTCTACGGTATTCCCATCCTCTCGCGCGAAGAATATTGTGCCCGGATCGATGCAGTCACACTCGACTCTGCGCGGACCGTGTTGTCATCTGTGATTGATCCGAAAAACATGTTCATGGTATTTTATGGTGAAGAAAAACGAATCGAGCCGATTTTGAGGACGATGGATTCGTCCGTGACGATCCGGACAATGAACAAGGAAGAGATGATCAATCCGTGAAAACGACAAAGCGCTATGGAGATGAAATTGATCTCGCCCTGAGCCTGTGGGTGAAACTTGCAAGAGCCTATGCCTCTTTCAACAAACACACGATGAAGGACATCGCCGGTTTTGGTGTGACGCAGGCACAGTTTGGTGTACTGGAATGTCTTGGTCATCTCGGTCCGTTGACGCTGGGAGAATTGACGAAGAAAATGCTCGTGAGCGGTGGGAATATGACGGTGGTCGTCAACAATCTGGAGCGGGGCGGGTACGTCATAAGGACAAAAGACGTCAAAGACCGAAGAGTAATGCGCATCCGCCTCAGTCCGAAAGGGAAAGAATCTTTTGATACAATATTTGTTAAACACGCCGAATTCGTGCGAAAAACGGCATCTGTCCTAACTCCAGATGAACAAAAAGAGCTTGGAAGCCTATTAAAAAAACTCGGATGCGGATTGCGGGAACTCTCCTGATTTTTTTTGCGTTATATGTTTTGAATTTGAAATAATAGAAACCAAATCCAATAAAAAATATCTCGGAGGTGTTATGCGCAGTCTTCTTCTTTCAATTTTACTATTGGCCGGATCGGCCGTTTTTGCCGCCGACAAAGGGGAAACCAAATGGACTATCGATGTTTCACACAGTTCGATACAATTCACGGTCTCACATATGGTAATTTCGGAAGTGACCGGCAGGTTCCAGGATTTTTCCGGCAATATTGTCACAACTAATCCCGATTTTAGCGGTGCCTTGGTGAATGTGAACATCAAAGCCGCCAGCATCACAACTTCAAACGAGAAGCGCGATGAACACTTGAAGAGTGCTGATTTTTTTGATGTTGAGAAATTCCCCGAAGCTTCATTCGTGAGCAAGAGTATGACGAAGACCGGCGACGGTACATACCAAATTGCGGGGACGTTGACAATGCACGGCGTTGCAAAAGATGTTGTTCTGGATGCGAAATTCAAAGGATCGGCGAAAAGCCCTTGGGGGCAAAATGTCGTGGCATTCAAGGCGTCAACCAAGATCAACAGAGAAGACTGGGGACTGAAATGGAACAAAGCGCTTGAGGCCGGAGGATTCCTCGTCGGGCAGGAAGTTGAACTGACCCTGACCGTGGAACTCGTTCAACAGGACTGAGCCATCTATTCTGGTTTTGAACTTTAAGCAGCGGGGTGGAAATTAATATTTTTCATCCCGCATTTTTTTCCCGCCTCTCTGACACGATCCTTATCCAAATTGGGTCAATATCCGGGGACCAGTACATGACGCAACGATTCACATTTGCAATGCCTATAGGTACATTATCTATGAGTCAATGCGGTTGCCAACGAATTTTCACTTGGTTATTGACAATGGATAAAGAATTGTTTACAATAAACCAAGCGATAGTAAAATACGTTGGCTATTTTGTCTATTGCAATAATTGTCAGTGTCGAATTGTCGCATTCGCGATGTTTGGAGCGACAAACTGATTGGCAAAGAGATTCCATTTTCTGATGCTCATTCAGGAAATTAGATAAGGGGTGACGGGGTGTTTAAATCATCTGCAAATTTGGATTCTTGGGTTGCGAATTCACTCCCATCACCAATATATTTCAGCTTTCTCTTCATTTTACTTCTCCGGGCTACTGGTTGTACAAAGGATTCTCCAATTGTTCCTCCAGATTCATCTCCGAGGTACTCAATTGATGTGAAAGATGCGAACTGCACAGAGGTATTTCTTGAGATAAAGAGTTCGGCGGTCTCGAACAATACCATATCCATAATGCGCGATTCTGTTCTCATTTTGCAGTCGAAAATATTGAGAGACACGATCATTATTGATGGTGACTTAGCGCCAAGCCATCAATATAAATATTCGCTAATCTCTGGATCTTCAACATATTCGGCCACCGCGGTAACAATGGATACCACGAGTCACGAATTCTCTTGGCAGTATTTCGAATTTGGCGATCAAATGCATGGTTCCGGCGGCTTCAGTGATGTTGCGATAGTCAACGACACCTTGGCGTATGCCGTCGGACAAATTTTTGGTGCGAAAGGCTTTGATGGCTATGACTCTACAGGGAAATGGATCTCTGCAGCGAATGCAGCTCGTTGGGATGGGACGTCTTGGGAGCAACTCTACATGTCCGGTGATATGAATGGAACCCACCTCGATATAAGTGGAATTACTTCTGTTTTAGCATATCAGCCGAATGACATTTGGTTCGGCGTCGGTCAAATATTGCGTTGGAATGGTGTGAAAGGTTGGTTTCAACAAACCTACATCGAAGGATATGCTCTTAAGATGTATTCAGATGAAATGAAGAATGTGTACCTGGTGGGAACCGGTGGGCAGATAGCTTATTTTGATGGCATTTCATGGAAGAAGGAAGAATCAAATACAACTTATTCCATCACAGATGTCATCGGATCTAATGGCAATGTTTATGCGGCCGCGTCGATTTCAAATCTGGGAAAAGGGGTGATCCTAAAGAGAAATGCCGGTCAATGGAGCACTCTTATAGAGGGGGATGGTGTCGATTTGACGCAAATATTCAAGCCCAAACTATATGGATCAACTAGTAGCCTTTGGATAGACGAAAAGGGTGCATTGTATGCAGCCGGCAACTTTCTATATCAGTACAAATTTGAGAAATGGAATTTCTTCAAAAGCCTGCCGGACAATTATCCGCGAGAAAACTACAGCCGGGATTGGGGTTTCATTTTCAGCATCCGGGGCAACAAAAGCAATGATTTTTGGGTTGCAGGAGAATTAAACACTCTATTGCATTTTAACGGGGCAACTTGGAAGCAAATTGGCATGCCATACGACTCCAATCGCGACATCAAATGGCGTGCTCTTTTTGTGAGGGGAAATGTATGTATTGCCGTTGGGTATCGCGGGTGGCAACCGGTAGCCATGGTGATACACTCCCGCTAGTTCAGAGATGACATAATACCAAATCATGATGAAGTGCGCTCAATGATCACTTGGGTCATCTGGGCACCATTTCGTTTTTGGTTTGGACTAATAAACCTCAATCATTCATTGAAGGGGCACATCTATGAAATACAAATTCGTAGTTTTCTTCTTTCTACTGCTCAATTTGCCTTTATTGGCACAAGAAGAGCATACTTATGGATGGGTGTCAGATGCGGATTTTTACTCGTATATAAAATATTCCGGACTCAATCCTCAGCCTTGGTATTCGGGTCATAGAATCGGATATGACTTTGACGAACAAGATCGCGGCTACGAAGCAAGGTCGGTCAGTGGATGGCATTGGACTGAAAATAGCGTTCCTCAACAGGCAACACTCACAAAGATAGAAATACGATGCCATTTTTTGCCTGGGCCAGACGCAGATTTGAAATTTGCAATCCACAATATTGATTGTTCATTCCCTTATAATGGTCAAGACTTTTACTCGGCCATGACCACATCGAACCAGGTATATGAAACGACATTAAGCAAAGACGATCTGTCTTTTACCTATGCAGCTACTTCCACTTCAGATCCGTTTTTCAACGCCTTCGCAAGCGCAATCGCTTCCGGTAGTCATTTCATCACGCTGGGCTTTCGAGTAAGTAGTGCCAACATGCCGAGTCCAACATACCACATCGGGTCTTGGCTTGGTGGATATTCAGACTTGCCTAGTATTGAACTGAAGTTTTGGTTCACTACTCCGATACAAAAATATACATTCAGAAACATTATTACTGGAACAACAAACTATGGTCAACTCATCGTTGATGGCGATGAAGCACACCCCCTAAATTCGGGGGATTCCGCAGTGTTCACTTGGCCATCTTCACACAATGTAAGAACGGCATGTCTTCCATTTCTGCCGGACTGGCTTAGCACAGCCACTACTTATAAATTCTGTGCATGGGACGCCAATACACTTCTTGACAACCGAATGATTCTTCCTTTTTCGGCCATAATTGGAAATCAATCGGCGTATGATGCGCATTTCCAACAGACAACGCCGGCACTGTTTAAGACGAAATTTATCGACGTTGCCTCGGACGGATCATCCACGGTTAATTTAAAGGATCCTTGGAGATACTACCTTAACGGATCAAGTCAGTGGACACAATCAAACGTTGCGATCCAGTACAGTACGCCCTTCCAGATCTCGAATTCTACGAGTAACTCCTACGGTGGCGTTTTTCAAGGTAGGAGTGGAAGTGGAGTGGGTTGGATTGCGCCCTATTATGAAGTATCTGTTTCGAGCGTTCAGGACATTGGTGGAGTGTCGGGATATTTCCAGAATTGGAGTGTTGCTGCTGGTAATGCGGAAATACGCTACGAGACTTCGACAACAACGCCGATCTCTTTCACACAAGCAAATACAACAATCGTCGCCAACTATAAGGCGCATTTGGCTACGGGTGTACAGAGCGGCCTCGCGAGCGGAAGTCAACGAAAAATTGCAAAAACTTCGGATGGGAATCAGTATCTCGTCTATGAAAGTGCGGGAGCTGTTTGGATGCAATGGACGAGTGATGGCACAAACTGGAGTGCCCCGACGATCATGTCGATTAACTCGGCCAAGTCTCCATCCTTGACCCCCTGGGGAGATAAGGTAGTGATCGTGTGGCAAGAGACCTATGGCTATAACAATACTTACAGTTGTATTAAATATAAAACCAATAATTCCAATGGGAGCACTAACCCGGCAGATGTCGCCATTGCTGCCGATCAACCCTTCACCGAAGACATGCAGCCTGTGGTTGCATGTGATCCTAATAGTTTAATCCTTTTTGCATGGCGGCAAACATCGGGAACATCTAATCCAGGCATTTATTATAGCGCTGGCACAATCTCAGGAGGTGGCAGTTATACAGAGAGTACTAATGGAAAATTGCTCGGAACAAGTTCATCGTCTTCGACTCCAACCGTTGCTGCCTGCCGACTTCTCGATACTCGCTATGGTTGGAATAGATGGCATTTCCCGCTAGCTTGGACTGAAGGATCTTCCATTTATTATCGCGATGTTATTTATAGGACGAGCTGGGATGTGGGGACCGATCAAGTGCTCAGCACCGGTGACGGCTATTCATCGAATTATAGTCCATCAGTCATGCCCGCGGATGCATTCCAGTCCCGTGTTTGCTGGATTGGGAAACGATGGGAATCTGAAGATGAAGAGGGACTGCAGAAGACCCAATCGGGTGGTGGGTCTTGGAAGTTCCGAACCCTTTTCACAGATCCAGGTAGTCCGGGCAATTTCTGGATCTTCGGTGAAGGTGTAAACTCGACAAATATCAACAGCAATGTCTTGAATGGAAATGAAAATGGCTATGTGGTGGCCTGGAGTGCATCTTCTGGCTCCGTCACCAAATATACTCGAGGCTCCACCCTCGGCGGAACAATTTTGGACTTTTTGGGGACCGATGGTTCGACTCAAATTGTCGGCCGGGATATCCAGATGTGTAATGGAACATCATATGATGATATGCGCGGCGTGTTACTTGATCCGTCTTCTTCTCCGTACAGGCTCAAACTCTCTGACGTGGTTGAATCGATGGGAAAAGCTAATTCTGAAGAGCCGATTTACAACGGACGCGAGGGCATCGTCTATGACAGTCTTGCACAGTTCTATTTTACTGTCGGCGATGCGATCGTAGACGGTAGATCTATTGAATTTGTGTCAAAACCGGAAACTCTTTCGGTATCGAATTTATCAGTACTGAATACTTACTTGATAACCAAGCCCTTCACAATTACAAATTCTTCAAGTTTTTCTTATGACGTTCAATATGGAATGATCGATTCCCTGTTCGCGGCCGAAGCCTTGACCGGGTCGAAAGCAATTGAGTTTAAGGTCCAATTGATTGATGCGGGAAGCAAGGTTGTGATCGGCGAATACGATAACATACGCTACGATGCGAATAATCTTTTTCAGTATAAAAATATTGGTTATCAAGTGCAGACAGATGGAATCGGAATGCGCGATGTACAATTGCGGCTTGTGGTAAGCTCAAATTTCCCCGTGAAGTATTCTCTTAATGAAAGGCATAATACCGAAAGCCTAGTCAATCTTGGCAAGAAAGGCGCGTTGGTCAAGAGAAAAGCGATCGGCTATGAAAGGGATTTGAATATAACCACATATGCATTAGAACAGAACTATCCCAATCCATTTAATCCTGCAACCCAAATAATGTATCAATTGAAGGACGCCGGAAATGTTCGGCTTTCTGTATATGATTTGCTTGGCCGAGAAGTGGCCGTGCTTGTAAACGAGCGCCAAGAATCTGGGTTCTACTCTGTCACGTGGAATGCAGGCGGCCTCTCCAGCGGTACGTACATCTATCGCGTTTCCGTTAAGGATGAAAAAGGTGCCAGCCGCTTCAACGAAACAAGGCGGATGATGCTGGTGAAGTAAAATGAAGCAATTGACTCTTCGAGGTGAATGCAATACCAACGCCCGGGGAAATTCCGGGCGTTGGTGCATAAAAGCATATCTCCCAGCCTCCGCTGCTTGTTTCCCAGTCTTAGAAGGCGTACATTGATCTTACTAAAAAAGAGAAACTGCCGATTTTAGCTCATTTTAATGCCTTCAAAAGCCACTTCACGCAATTCACGCTACGGCAAGGTCTTCGACCTTCTGCCGGAATATGTGCTGGTCATTAACGACCGGGGCTCCATTCTGGACGCCAACAAGGCACTGGAAATGCTTCTCTCTCGCGCTCCAAATCATCCTCCGATCTTCTCGATATTTGACTTCTTCGTCCCGGCAGAAAGAGAGCGGTGTGCCCGCATTCTCACCAACCAGGGACAGGATGTGTGTCTCAGATCCACCTGGGTGCTGGATGGCCTCGCGCCGTTGGATGTGGAGATTCAGTGCCGCCGCTTAAGTTCGAATGGAAAAAAGCTGATCGTGCTGTTCGCGAAAGATATTACCGACCAGCGAAGAAAAGAGCTTGATCTTCTGCGGTTCTCGGAAGTAATGCGGCACACGGTGAATCCCATAGAGATCACCGATGCTCGGGGATCAATCATTTTTGTCAATCCGGCATTTGAGCGTGTCAGCGGCTATTCGCAGGAAGAGCTCCTTGGCAAGAATCCGAGCATCCTGAATAGCGGAAGACACGGATCCGATTTCTGGAAAGGAATCTGGAAAAGCATCCTCGAAGGGAAGGAATGGGTCGGGCAGGTTCAAAATAAACGAAAAAGCGGGGAACTCTTTTACACAGAGTTGGTCATTTCGCCGATTATTGATGACTATGGCAAGGTTGTCGGTTTTCTCGGAGCCCACCGTGACATCACCGAGCAAAAGCGGCTGGAGGAACAGCTTGTCCGTTCACAGAAACTGGAAACATTCGGTACGCTTGCCGCAGGCATTGCGCATGAAGTCGGCAACCCACTGACGTCCATTTCTTCCATCGTGCAGGTAATCCAGCGAACGAGCAAGGATGAATTCGCACAAGAAAAGCTGGAGCTGGTAAAAAATCAAATCAACCGGATTGCCAAGATCATTCGAGAGCTTGTGGATTTCTCCCGCCCGTCTGCCTATGAAGTGAAGATGTCCGATGTCAATGCGATTATTCGCGATGCAATGAATATCGTTCAGTATGGGAAAAAGGTCCACGACTTCTCTTTCGAGCTGGAGCTGGAAAATCCGCTGCCGCATATTGCCGTGGTGCCCGACCAGCTCGTACAGGTCTTTCTGAATATTCTGATGAATGCGGTGGATGCCTGTGTGGACCGTCAGGGACGCATCCGCATCGTAAGCCGGAATAACGGCAACGCAATCGTCGTGACCATTGAAGATAACGGACACGGCATCGCGGAGGGATACAAAAGCAAGATTTTCGATCCATTTTTTACGACGAAAGAAGTCGGCAAAGGTACAGGGCTCGGCCTCTGGGTAAGTCTCGGTATTGTGAAAAACTTTGGCGGGGATATCAGGGTGGAGAGTCAGCGGGGCAAGGGAAGCACATTTACGATTGAACTGCCATTGAAAGGAACAACGGATGTCAGATAAGATTTTGGTTGTCGATGATGAGGAAATTATTCGCGACTCGCTCACCTTCATTCTCCGGAAAGAGGGATATGAAGTCGACGAAGCGAAGAACGGACAGGAAGCATTTGAGAAAGTCTCAGCAACTTCCTACGACATCGTCATTACGGACATCGAAATGCCCGAAATGCGGGGGACGGAATTGCTGGCGAAGATTGCCGCCCGGTCTCCGCAAACATTTGTTATTATTATTACCGCCTATGGCTCTATCGAGACGGCGATCGACGCCCTCCGAAAGGGTGCCTATGACTACATCCTGAAGCCGATTGAGTTCGACGATATGCTGCTGCGGGTGAAGAAATTGCTCGACCACCGGAATCTGGCCCTCGAAAATTCGCTTCTGCGCAAGGAGATTAACCGGCAGTATGATTTTCATCAGATCATCGGCAGCAGTCCGGCCATGCAGCGCGTGTTTGACGTCATCCAGAAAGTGGCCAAGAGTGAAGGCACGGTCCTGATCAGCGGAAAAAGCGGAACGGGAAAAGAGTTGGTGGCGCGTGCAATTCACTACAACAGCAAGCGGCAGCACAAGCGATTTGCCGCCATCAATTGCGGCGCGATTGTCGAAACATTGTTTGAGAGCGAATTGTTCGGGCATAAGAAGGGATCGTTCACCGGCGCCGTGTCGGACAAAGACGGTATCCTGAAGGTTGCCGAAGGCGGCACGATTCTGCTCGATGAAGTCACGGAACTTCCATTCCATCTGCAGGTCAAACTCCTGCGGGCTCTTGAACAGCGGGAAATCTTTCCGATCGGCGGCAATGACGCGATCAAAATCGACGTACGCCTTGTTGCAGCCACCAATAAAAACATCCGTGAAGAAGTTGCAGCCAACAGATTTCGCGAAGATCTGTTTTACCGCCTGAATGTGGTCGAAATTCATCTGCCGAGTCTGACGGAACGTGCGGACGACCTTCCGCAGTTGATCAACCACTTTGTTGAACTCTACCGCAATCAAATGGGGAAGAATATCAAGGGAGTGACGAACCAGGCAATGAATGTGCTGATGCACTATCAGTGGAAGGGTGAAGTGCGCGAATTGCAGAACGTGATTGAACGTGCCATTATTTTCAGCGATGGCGAATTTATTGACGTCCAACATTTGCCCGACTACATGCACACACTGTCCAGCGAGCCGGGGCTCGAACCGTCGCCCGGCGCCTCGCTCAAAGACGCGACGAAGAATTTTATGAAGCGGCATATTCTGCAGGTGCTGCAGCGGCATACGGCCGATAAGGAAGCGGCGGCACGGGAACTCGGTATCAGCCTTTCTTCGTTGTACCGGAAAATGGATGAACTCCACATTCCGGTGAAACAGCAATCATGAAGCAGATCGCATTTTTTGAAACCACAGAAACAGAAGAAACCTATCTCCGTCGACAGCTCGCCAAAACATACCGCTTGAAATTCTTTCGGGAACCGATTCAGAGCGTTCCGCCATCGGAGTTTTCGAAAGCAGATGTCGTATCGGTGTTCATCTACTCCTCGGTAAACAAGGAGCTGATCGCCAAGCTGAAAAATCTGAAGCTTATCGCCGCACGCAGCACCGGATTCAACCATATCAACGTCAAAGAGGCGCACCGTCGCCATGTGACGGTGGTGAATGTTCCGTACTATGGAGAGAATACTGTTGCAGAACACACATTTGCACTTATCCTCTCGCTCTCCCGCAACATTCACAAGGCATTTGTCCGAACCTCCAGGAACGATTTTTCACTGCCGGGCCTTCAGGGATTTGATCTCAAAGGAAAAACGCTCGGTGTGATCGGAGCCGGCAGCATCGGATTGCATGTGATCCGAATGGCGAAAGGCTTCGGCATGAATATTCTTGTCGCCGATCCGCAAAGAAATCACTTTCTGTCGGAGACACTTGATTTCACTTACGTGTCATTGAATGATCTGTTGAAGACCTCGGACATCATCACACTCCACTGTCCGTTGAACGACCGCACACGCCATCTCATCAACATGACGAACATTCGAACGGTGAAACCGGGCGCACTGTTTATCAATACGGCACGTGGAGCGATCATCGAAACGGAGGCATTACATTGCGCACTCAATACGGGAATATTCGCTGGTGCGGGCCTCGACGTTTTTGAGGGGGAGGAACTGGTGCTCGAAGAAAATCAAATGTTGAGCAAGAACGTGTCGGTGGAAAAACTCCGTACGGCACTGAAGAAAAATCTGCTGTTGAAAATGGAGAATGTGATCCTGACACCGCACATGGGTTTTGACAGCATTGAGGCGGTGGAGCGCATTCTTCAAACGACCGTGGAGAATATTCACGCCTTTGATCGGGGCATTCCACAGTATGTTGTGACTCCGGAGTAGCGACAGCCTGCAGCGTCTCAAGCATTCCCCGTCCCATTTTCACATACCCTGCAACGAGAAGTTGACCGCCATTGGAATATTCGCTATATTATGCGAATACTTTTCCAGAGAGGCCATGTATGCTGCGTATCCCTCGTATCGTTCTGCTCGCCTGCTTGTATTTCGGATCTGCGGTTGCCCAGGAACATCCAGACGCGGTTCCATCCATTCTTCCCACACCACATCACATCACCGCCCCCAAAGGCGTTTTCAAAATTGGATCGGCAACGAGAATTGTTCTTGGTTCCGATACGAAAGAGGAGCGGTTTGCCGCTTCAGTGCTGGAATCTGAATTCCATTCATTGAAAGAGATGCAATTGAAAATTTCCGGCGAGTCGGAAATCCGAAAACTGCCCGCCAGCACCATCTTTATCGGGAGTCCTTCCTCGAAATTCGGCAAACAAATTCTCGCTGCGCGGAAAGAGAAGTTGAGTCCGGCGATGAAGGCAGAAGGATATCTTCTGGATGTAGAGCCCTCCGGAATTTTCATCATCGCCGAGTCGGAAGCGGGAAAATTCTACGGCGTCATGTCGCTTCTTCAGCTGATGCGTCGGGAGAAACGAAGTGTGGTAGTACCCGCCGTAACAGTTCGGGACTTTCCGTCCGAAAAAATGCGCGGTATCTCCGACGATATCAGCAGGGGACAAGTGTCGACACTGGAGAACTTCAAGACGATCATTCGCATGCTGGCGCGGTACAAGCTCAATGTCTACTCGCCGTACATCGAAGACATGTTTGTCTTCACCCGCCATCCGCTGATTGGCAAAGGGCGGGGTGCACTGACTGCCGGGGAAGTGAAAGAACTGGATGCGTATGCCCGGCAGTACCATGTCGAGATGATTCCTGTCTTCGAAACGTTGGGCCATTGGGAAAATATTCTTGCGATTCCTGAGTATGAAGGATATGGCGAATTTCCCGGTGCGCATACGCTGAATGTTTCGGATGAACGCGTGTATAAACTGCTGGACGAGATGATCGGAGAATTGGCTGCGGCATTTTCGTCTCCCTGGTTCAATATGGCCGCCGACGAATCTCATGATGTCGGATTAGGAGCGAACAAGCGCCGCGTGGCGCAATCTGACATTGCAACCGTACATGCCGAACATTATAAACGCGTCCTGGCAATTCTCAAAAAGCATGGCAAGAAAGCATTGATGTACGGGGATGTGATTCTGAATAATCCGGCGATTCTTGAAAAAATCCCAAAAGAAATTGTATTTGTTGATTGGCACTATGGAGCCGCTGAGCAATATACCAGCCCTGCAGTTTTCCGGAAAGCAGGTTTTCCATTTCTTGTTTGTCCGGCGGTATGGAGCTTCACCGGTCCTTTCCCGAACTACTGGAATTCATTTGTCAACATCCAGCATCTGAACAGGGATGGATTTGAAAACGGTTCAATCGGACTCCTCACGTCGAACTGGAACGATTATGGCGGCGAAGCACTTCGTGAGCTGAATTATCTCGGCTATGCATGGACGGCACAATGCTCTTGGAATCCGGAGCAAGCAGATGCCGTCCGTTGTCAAAAAGCATTCTTCTCGGATTTCTTCGGCACTGACGATGTGAATGGCGTGATGAGTGCGTATGCAATACTCTCAGATCCCACCAATCAATACCATTGGAATGAACTCTGGCGTCATCCGCTTCTCACCATGCGTGCGCTGCAGCGTGATGACCACCCGTCACTCGTTCTTCGCCGACAAAGCATTGTGTCGACAATGCCTCTTGTGCTGGATCTCGTGCGAGACGCCGGAACGAAGGTGAAGCAAAACAGCGAGCATCTTCATTATCTGGAATTTATAGCGACGCTGGATCTATGGTTTGCTGAGAAGCTTTCTCTCCAGGAAGAACTCAAACGCTATGCTGCAGCCGGAAGTACGAAGGACTCGCTTGCAGCACTGCTGCTTCCCCGGTGTGACGATCTTCTGAAGAAGCTGGCATCGTTGAAATCAGAATTTGAACGGCTCTGGTTGCAGACCAATAAAGCGGCGGGTCTGGAATATTTGATGAAGCGGTACGACCGGCAAATTGCAGCCTGGGAAGAAATTGTGAAGCAGTTGAAGAGCGGAACGCTTGACATGAATCCTGTGATCGAAAGCTTCTGGATCTATCATCCCGACGTGCCCTCTGGTGAAAAAGACTCCAACACGGTGCAGAAGGTCTATTTCCGGAAGGCTTTTCTTTCAAGATCCGATGTGCGTTCGGCAAAGCTTCAGCTCATCGGAGACACCTATGTGAAGTGTTTTGTAAATGGAAAACCGATTGGAGAAGTCGCTGGCCGGCGGTCTCTTTCTCTTTCGGTGGAGCATCAAAGAGTGAAGATCTTCGACATTGGTCCGTTTCTGACTGATTCTGTCAATGTAATAGCTGTCGAAGCGGAGAATTTCGCACCGACGGGTTCGGCAGGTGTGAATATCTATGCGGAGATTCAAAACAATGACGGAAACATCATGCGGATAATGACGGATTCGACATGGAAAACCGCTGCAACGGCATCAGATGGATGGAAAGAGAAGAAGTTTGGCGATGAACAATGGAAATCTGCGGTGGTGAAAGCATATCCGAATCCCATCACCAAACCGAATTTTGCGACCGGAAGTGCGTCATGGATTGAGCGGTAGAGATCTGGTCTAAAATCGCTTCGCCTGCCACGAAGACATGAAAGCACGAAGAAAAAGCTTTGTATCAGAATGCCAGAAGTCCAAACACTCCATCCGCCATCGCTTTTACAATTTTTCCAATGGGAAGTATGTCGAGTTTTGTGCGGCTCTCAATGAAGAGAATGCCGAATAATGCAAAGGTTCCGTACCTGTACAGCTTTGCTTCCGTTTCCGGCCGGATTTCGATTGCTGAAAAAAGAATGTGCGATCCGTCAAGAGGAGGAATGGGGATGAGATTGAAGACAAACAATCCGTAATTGATGTATGCGCCGTAGATTAAAATATTCAGAAATATAGTATAGGCGGGATCGCCGGTGAAAGGATACACCAACAGAATCAGCCGCAGAAGCACCGACACGGTCAACGCTAGAAAGAAATTGGACATGGGGCCGGCAGCTGCAATCAAAGCCACATCGCGGCGCGGGTGAAGAAGATTGGCGCGCGTGAATGAAACCGGTTTCGCCCAGCCGAACCCGGCAACAATGATAAAAAAGAATCCGAGGAGATCGATGTGTTTGATCGGATTGAGTGTCAGTCTTCCTTGATCACGCGCGGTCGGGTCCCCAAGCTTGAAAGATGTCCACGCATGCATGAATTCGTGAATCGTCAGCCCGAGAATAATCGCCGGGAGTGAATACAGCATTGTTATGTAGGAAGACTTCATGAAGGCGATTCCTGTTGTCGTGCGTTCGTGTGGGATTGCAGCAAAAAAAAGGCACTCCAAAATTTGAAGTGCCTTGCAATGGCATGCTGCCGTCTATTTCTTTTTTGCGCCTTCTTTGATCCACGTTTCAAAGATCTTCATCTCATCGGGGGACATCTTCGCTTTTGTCATGACCGGCATCTGCTGGCCGAACGATGGCGTCGCGGACATTTTCTTGATGAGAATGCTGACTTCCGGTCTGCCGGCTACGACTGCAGCGCCGTGTTTGCCGCCTTTCACGATGGCTTCATAGGATTCCATCCCGTAATGGCCGGGATTGCTGTTCCCCTGAGCATGGCAGGGAAGGCACTTTGTCTTTACGAGCGGCATCACGTCTTTGGCGAAGGATACTTTCTTGTTCGGCGCGGAGACGGCGGCGGTGAGAACTAAAATTCCCAATAAAACAATGGCTGCATAACGAATCATGAGAGAATGCTCCTTTACAATAGAATAAGTGGTGTTGTCGACTCTATATGAAATTAGGATTTTCTCAGCTAAGTTGCAAGGAGGCAACCGTACCAGGAGGCTCCTTTCCAATATCATTGCAAGTGGAGGCTGAAAGCCGTATTTTGAAGTCGTCCGCACATCATTGGGATGATTCCATTTGCGGAGAGGCTCTCTCTCGAACATAAGTGCTTTCGATCTCAATCATGCGCTCTCGCGCTGTACCACATAGAACAGTCATTTTCCGGTTAAGTTCCCTCGGAGATATCCTTCTCACGACGCCCTTTATTCGTGCATTACGGAAAGCCGCAGGCCCGGATGCACAAATCGATTTTGTGGTGAAGGAACAGTACGCAGATCTTGTGCGGTACAATCCTCATCTCTCGGCGATCCACATGCTTGGCTCCGGCGGCGGTATTGGGGCGCTCTTTTCATTGGCTGCCGGCCTGCGTAAGCAGAAGTATGAAGTGGTATTTGATCTGCACAGGAGTCTTCGCACTCTCGTCCTGCGGGCGCTGCTGCCTTCATCCCGAAAAGAAGTGATCAACAAGCGTACGCTGCGCCGATGGGAACTTGTGCACTGGAAACGCGGAATTGGAAAATACTTTCCGCATGCGGTCGAACGCTATTGTGAAACACTGATTCCCTATGGCATTACGCCGGATGACAATGGTTTGGAAATTGTGATTCCGGAGGATGTTCTCGGGTATACAGCAGAGCAGGTCGCCGCACGGCTGGTTCCGCACGCTAATCCTGTCATAGGAATTTGTCCCGGCGCGCGACACTTCACAAAGCGATGGCCCCGGGAAAAATATGTCGGCGTTGGGCAAAGGCTGATTCGTGAGTTGGGGGCATCCATTTTGCTCTTTGGCGGACAAGAAGAACGGGATGTGTGCGAGGAAATTGCACGGCAACTGCCGACAGCATCCGTTCTTGATCTGGCAGGATCCTTTTCGATTCTTGAAACCGCCGCTGCAATGGATGCATGTGCAGTCGTCATTACGAATGATTCCGGTTTGATGCACCTGGCCGCCGCCCGGAAGCGTCCCGTTGTGGCGTTATTCGGTTCGACGACGCGTGAGCTTGGATTTTTTCCGTATGGAACGAAGTCCATCGTTGTCGAAGAAGAAGGACTGTCGTGTCGTCCCTGTTCGCATATCGGTCTGGATCACTGCCCGGAAAAGCATTTCCGGTGCATGCTGGATTTGGGCGTCGATGACGTTGTTGGGGCAGTACAGCGCCTGATGGCCGAACGTTGAACGCTTTAGAAGGGTGTTTGAAAAATCAGGTAATTGTCATTGCGAGGAACGGAGTGACGAAGCAATCTTTGTGATTTGGGCAAAAAAGCAAGTTTGCTTCACCCCAAAACGGTTGCTAATGACATCAACGAAAATCGTCCCTCGACGCCTGTGCTGAGCGAAGTCGAAGCACACTCATCCCACAAAAAACGTGGGATTCGTTTGCTGGGGATGACGAGTGTCATTTATTTGAAATCAAAGGCAGCATCTTTGAATAGACCTCGCAATGACTTCTTAAAAGGTTTTTCTCCAACCTATTAGCACGTACATAATAGAGAGCACAACCTCTGTGGAAAATCCCGATATTATCCTTTCTGATATTCAGAAACTTGCATCAGGTCGGCTTCACTTTCCGGACGAACTGGAGGCACTTGTTCGGGCCAGTGCCGGCGGTGAGCGGTGGCAGGATGTGTTGGCGCTGTCGTTCCATGCAAAATTTCTTGTGCGTGCCTCGGAAGTGATGAAGCGGATTGGCTCGCAGGGTGAGGGATATGACAAACTCTCGGCCGAATTTTCCGTGCAGATGGAAACGGCACAAGCCTTGTTGCTTCACATTACGGAGCTCATCCCGGAAATGAAGGCATCATTTGAGTACCGATTTCTCGGTTTGAGAGCGTTGTCACTTCAAAACTTTCTCAGCTTTATGCAAGATGTCAGCTGGATTAAAAACAGGGAGATCGACAATCGAAACGCACGATAAGGAAAGAGCGGGTTTGCGGCTTGCGCGGCGTCTTCAAATTGTCGCCGTGGTTCTCATTCTTTTTCTTGCACTGCTTGATCCACCGGTTACCATTGCCGGCAGAATTCTCACGATCTGTACAATGATATGTATCGTGTTTTCCGCATTCATCACTCATCAGAAGATAAAACAATCATGAAATCTCTTATTGCGCTTTGTTGTCTTGCAGGCATTCTTTCTGCACAGCCGCGTGCGACCGTTCGTACCGGTCTCGACGTATTGTCAGAAAATGATTTTTCTCTCCTCAACGGCAAACGGATCGGATTGATGACGAATCCGACAGGAGTAACGCGTGCCCTCGCGTACGGCGTCGATGTCATCGCCCGGAGCAAAAATGTTCGCCTAACTGCGCTGTTCGGACCAGAACATGGCGTACGCGGCGATGTTGCCGCCGGCGGCACGGTGGATTCTTATATCGATTCGGCAACGGGCATACCAGTGTATTCACTGTACGGCAAAACAACGAAGCCGTCGAAAGAGATGTTGAAAGATGTAGACATCCTCGTGTATGATATTCAGGACATCGGATCGCGATCGTACACCTACATCAATACCATGGCGTATGGCATGGAGGCGGCTGCGGAAAACGGTATTGAGTTCGTCGTGCTCGATCGTCCAGATCCGATCGGCGGCAATCGGGTGGAGGGAAATATCCTTAACATGGAATTCAAGTCATTTGTTGGGATGTTTCCCATCGCCTATGCCTATGGAATGACCTGCGGCGAATTGGCGACCATGATCAATGAGGAAGGCTGGCTCGCCGGCGGCAAGAAATGCAGGCTGACAGTGGTCAAGATGAAGGGCTGGCGCAGATCGATGTCCTGGGCGGAAACAGGCTTGCCATGGGTGCCGACATCTCCGCACATTCCGAATCCAGAAACCGCGTTGTTCTATACGGCAACCGGCATTCTGGGCGAATTGAATGGAATCAATATCGGCGTCGGCTACACAATGCCGTTTCAACTCATTGGCGCTCCATGGATCAATGGACAATTGCTGGCGGATCGTCTGAACAAGCGAGCGATTTCGGGTTGCCATTTCCGGGCGCTGAATTACAAGCCGTTCTATAATCCGATGAAAGATCAGCCGCTGCAGGGCGTACAGATCTATCTTCTGGATCCGGCGAAGGTGAATCTGACCAATGTGCAGTTTTATATAATAGAGGAAATGAACGCACTCTGGCCGGCGCATGCAGTGCTCGCTAACGCGTCGCCGGACAGAATTTCAATGTTTGACAAAGTGATGGGGACGGACAAGGTTCGTAAAGCCATCAATGCCGGAACTCCTTTCAAAGATGTTCTGGCGGGATGGAATACGGAGCTCGATCAATTTAAGGCGAAGAGGCAACGCTATCTGCTCTATGAATAAATTTCTCGATTTTACGTTCAGCTCAAGTATTGTTTGGGTTACATTCACATTTCTTTGTCTCATCAATCCTGCAGAGGCACAAATCCCACCGGCGGCGCGGGAAGCGAAACCCGATTCGGTGATTCTGATTCCATCATTTGCGGACGAGTCAGGCTTTGCGGGAAAGTGGAAGCTCACGGACGATCTTCCGCGCTATCTCTCCTCATTCATCACGGAGAAATTTTGTGTTGCCACCATCCCGCCGGCGTCGGTCCAATTGTTCGGCGAGACGATCGGTGTGTCGGGGAAGGACCTGCTTTCTGCGGGGATGATGGATCGGATGGCCTCTCATTTCAAGGCACGGTACATCATTACGGCAACCATCACAGAGTTTTCGGTAGGCCGTTTTATCGTGGCGGAGCAGCGGCTGGCCGGTTATGAGGCGTTTTCTGCTGACGTGAAATTCACCTTCAAGGTCTATGATGCGCTGAAACTACGGGTCGATATGGATAAGGCGACGATTGCGGAAGAAGAAGCGGTCGGCGCCGTGCGCGACCGGGGGCTTGGCATCACACTCTTCGGCAAACAAACGGAACGTACCAATCAATATTTTTCGTTGGATGAATTGATGTTTGGTGGCGAGAAATTCAACAAGACGGTGATCGGCGAGGCCATGGTCAAGGCCGCCGAGGACTTTGCGAGCAAACTCGGCCAGGCAATTCCGGAACTTCAATTGCGCGAGGTCCCCGAACAGCCAACGGCGGGAAAGCCGGCGCCGGATACGACGTTTACGTTGCACCGCAAGATTCTGAACGGCGAAATTCTCGTCGTGGATAGCCTTGAAGTGTTCATCAACCTTGGTTCCGATGACGGGCTTGTTGTTGGGGAAAAGATTCCTGTTTACACCAAAGGAGAACAACTCCGGGATCCGAAAACGCAGGCCGTGTTGGGCGATAGCGATCGTCGTGTGGGTGAGATTCAGGTTATCGAACTGCGCGCTCCGCACCTTTCATTGTGTGTCATCACCCAGGGAGCAGGAAGTATCGCTCCGCATCAGAAGGCGCGCGTCAACGTGGTGCGTTAGACCGGGCGCGGGGTCCGGCGGGACTTGAGGTTTGTGCCAAATTTTATAGATTGATACATCTGAATATTGTTTGTAAAGGCGGAAAGAACTTATTCGTATGAAAACCACCGTTGCAAAAATCTCACTGGTAGTTCTGTCCATCGCAGCTGTTGTATGGCTGGGTGCGGTCAACATCCGCGCCATTATCGGCTTTGAACTCTTGCATACCGGAACGTTGGAATTTGTGGCTCATCCTGATCCTGCAGCGGAGCGGGAAATAATGCATCTGATAAGCTACGCATCGCTCGCTGTGGATGGCGGATACATCATTACATTCCTGAGTGCCATTATTTTCTTATGGGCCACGCCTCTGGTGCTGAGGCGTGAGGGATGGCTGCTCATGAGCGCAATTCTCTTCTTCCTCTTTGCTCCGGTAGAATTCTACACAATCTCTCTTGACGTCAAGTTCATCTCGTGCGAGTTGTTCGGCTCTCCCAATGCGGGAGTGTTGCGTGAGCTTTTCATAAAGCGGTTTGCAGCTCTTGCCGGCGTGCCTCTGGTGGCGATCCTCTGTTACTACACCATACTTCCGCTGGCTGTCTGGCGTCCGTTCCGGAAGGAGACTGCTGTATGACAGTCGAAGAATTCTTTCCCGAGTTGGAAACGCTGGCGGAGGAGATGGGTGTACACATCCGGTATGAAAAAGGGGATTTTGAAGGTGGATATTGTATTCTGCGGGATGAACGGATCATCGTGGTCAACCGGCGACTGAACGTGAACCGAAAGGTCTCCGTGATTTCTCAGGGGTTGAATCAACTCGGACTGGATAATGTATATATCAAACCCGCGGTCCGGTTTTGCATAGAAGATGAACTTGCGAAAGCACTCTAACAGATGAATATCCTCATTATCAACGGTCCCAATCTGAACTTGCTCGGCACGCGTGAGCCTGCAGTGTACGGAGCGCAAACGCTGCAGGATATTCAGAATGAATTGACGCGCGACCATGCTGCGGTGTCCTTTTCGTTCTTTCAGTCGAATCACGAAGGCGCCATCATCGATGCATTGCATGAAACGCTGCAGACGTCCTGCGACGGGGTCGTGATCAATCCCGGCGCTCTGACACACTATTCCTATGCGGTACGCGATGCCGTGGCCTCGATTCGCGTGCCGGTGGTGGAAGTCCATCTCTCCAATATTCACCTGCGCGAAGAGTTTCGAAAAAACTCGGTGATCGCTCCGGTATGTGTGGCACAAATCTCCGGTTTCGGTTCGGAGGGATATCACCTTGCCGTGGAAACGCTTTGTCATCACATCACAACTGCCGGAGCACGCAATGATTAAGGCAGTCATCTTCGATCTGGACAATACACTGGTGGATTTCATGTTGATGAAACGTCAGGCCATCGATGCCGCTGTCGGCGCGATGATCGATGCCGGATTGAAGTTGAAGCGCGACGATATCCACGGCCGGATCGACGCGATCTACAAAGAGCGCGGCATTGAATTTCAAAACGTCTTCGATCAACTTCTCTATGATGAATTCAACAAAGTCGATTTTAAAATTCTCTCTGCCGGTGTGATTGCCTACCGCCGGGCACGTGAGGCGGCATTGGTGCCCTATCCCCATGTGTATTTTACTCTGATGGAATTGTTGAAACTGGGCCTGCGGCTCGGCGTGGTCTCCGATGCACCGGCGCGCGAAGCCTGGTTGCGATTGACATATTTGAATTTCCATCACATCTTTGATCATGTCGTGACGTTTGACGATACCGGAGAACGCAAACCGAACGCAGCTCCGTTCAAACGCGCACTGGAACTTCTTGGTGTCAAAGGGCACGAGTCACTTATGGTGGGGGACTGGGAAGAGCGCGATGTTGTGGGTGCGGCGAAGGTTGGAATGAAAACAGTGTTCGCCCGGTACGGCGATACTTTCGGCACCGTCGAATCCAATGCGGACTACGAAGTGAATGATATTGTGGAGTTGATTGAAATTGTCCGCAATGAAAACTCGATCCGTCTCTAGAAATCTGTTCGAAAAAGTCCTTGATTGCCACAAATGCACAAAGAAAGACTTTGCTCAGCGACTCTGCGACCTCTGCGCCTTTGCGTTAAAAAGATCTTAACGCAGAGTCGCAAAGAGGGGTATTGAAACAATCTATATCATGTTTTTGGTTTCCATTGCTACACGTTTTTATGGCAGCGAATGGCTTTTCGACCTAGTGTCTAGTTCACGACGCAGAGCCGGCCTCTTCTCCTGCCGAAAGATCAGGATTACTTTCTATGATTAAAGGAATTGGCGTCGATATAATTGAGATTGCGCGCATTGAGGAGTCGCTTCATATGTACGGGGAAGCATTTTCGAAAAAGCTCTTCACTGCAGGGGAGACCGATTATTGTCGTGCGAAGGCGAATCCGGCCCAGCACTTCGCAGCCCGTTTTGCAGCGAAGGAAGCATGCAGCAAAGCGCTTGGCACAGGATGGAGCGGCGCGTTCGATTGGAAATTGGTTGAAGTGCTGAACGATGTCTCAGGAAAACCCGCCATCCTCCTTCACGGCATACTGGCGGAGTCGTTGAAAGACTGTGACATCCACCTTTCACTTTCCCATTCCAATGTAAGCGTTGTCGCATTCGTTGTGATAGAGAGCACGCTGAAGGATTAGCACTTGCAGGAATGTACTGCATTTGCTACCTTTGCCTATTAGAGCATCACCTAATCAACCACCAACACATATCATTGAGGGCAAATCATGATAAAAAATCGATTTCTGAGGTTAGTTGCCGCGCTATCGCTTGCAGCGGCGATGTTCGTGATGAACGGATGCGACAAGAAGACGAGTGCGGTTACGGGGAATGGAACCACCAATCCGCCTGCGACAGTGACAGAATTTTCTTAATCCGCAAAAACCATGACACTGTCGGTCGGAGGTTCCGGGAACGTGCAATTGTGGGGCGCAAAAAAGGCATATACAATACAAAAGTTCACAGATTCTACAGTCGTCTACGCTGACTACAACACATATCTTTCGAATGCCTCTTCCGGTACGACCGGTAGCGCGAGCCTCACCGTGAAAGGCAAAAAGGTAGGAACGAGCACAGTCGTTGTTCAGGACAGCGCCGGCACAGCGACAATCCTCATCGAAGTGAAAGTGCAGACGCTGGGTGCGAACCCCAACGCGCTAACACTGGAAGTCAGCGGATCGAGCCAGTATGTACTGCTCTCAGGAGGAACGACGCCATACACGATCAAGACGCAACCCAATTCATCGATTGCAACGGTGTCTTTGGGATCACCCTATGTATATGCCTATCCGGGATCAAATGCGGGTTCGACTTTTGTGACAATCAAGGAAAATGGGGGAGACTCCATTCAAATACCGATCACTGTGGTCGGACGCATCACGTTTAAGCCGTCATCGCTGACTGTGCTCGCCGGGAACACGGCGACTGACACAATCTCCGGTGGAACGGCACCCTATGCTATCTACAACTACGATGCAACGAAACTGTCCGCGCCGACAATTTCCGGTTCCGTTCTTACGGTCAATGCGCCGGCAAACGCTTCAACAGGAACTACGTATGTCTCGATATCCGACAACTCAGTCCCCAAATTGATGAAAGAATTGAGCATCTATGTTACATCGCCGTACCTAAGCGTCTCCACCGATACCATTCGCGTTGTCGCCGGGCAGACGAATTATAGCACGTACGTTTCCAATGGTACAGGCGCGTATTCAATACAGACAGCGCCCACGAATACTATTGCGACAGCAACGATGAGTGGATCGTACGTGTATGTGACGGGAGTCGCCGGCGGCATTACAAACGTCGTTATTAAAGACGCAACAACGCCGACAGCAAAAACTGTGACGATTCCCATCAAAGTAACCTCTGCGGTGACCGCTCTCTCCGCATCGGTGAGTCCGGTTTCTGTCGGCGTGGGCAGTGACCAGTCGACCGTCATTAGCGGCGGAACAACACCGTATTCCATTCAAACGGCACCTTCTTCCTCCTATGCAACGGCAAGCATCTCCAGCGCAATGGTGACGGTGCATGGCGTTGCGGCAGGTTCCACCTCCATGGTGGTAAAGGATGCATCCAGTCCGGCAAAAACGCTCACCATCCAGATCAGCGTCTCCACCGGTGGCGGTGGAACTTGGGCCACTTCCGGGTCACTGAGCTTTACAACGACGCTCCAGACGACAAGCACTGTCCGATCGTTCAGCACATCCGGAATTCCGAATGGCGACTATACCGGGACAGGCGGTGCGGGTGCATATTACAGTGCCAGCTCGAAGATGCTGATCATCTTCGCCTACAGACCCAACAGTTATGCCACCAAGGCCGATCTCACCATCCTTGAACTCTTCTCGACCGGAACGTCCTTCACAACGGGGACGTATAATTTGACCAGTAGCGGTACCAACTATGGAACATTCGTGTACGAAGCACAGATCAGCGCAACGGATACCGCAAGCTATTTGCTGACGAGCGGCACGGCAACTCTTTCTACTTTGACAGGTTCGGCCGCCGCCGGTACGTTCACAGGTAGCGGCCTTTATGTGACGGGCAGCGGAACGGTGGATATGTTTACTCTTACGAGCGGCACATTCAACGTTCCGATATTCTCCGTCGGTCTCGCACAGCAGGTTTCCCCGAACGACTTGAAGATGCGTGAGGTTGTTGAAAATATCATCCGCAAAGCCAAAGCAAGGCAGCACTGATATGCATCTGTAAATTGCGAAAGCCGTCCCGAATTTTCCGGGACGGCTTTTTTTTACTTTCGATCCAGGAGTAATTATATGCAATCTTGGCATCCGATTTTTCGACTGGGGATGATCGCACTGCTTGCCACAGCACTTCTATGGGGGTGTGATGGAGGCGGTTCAGCTCCCGAGAAAAAAGTAGAGCCACCGCCTTCGAACAATCTTCCATTCTCACTCATGTCTCCCCTGCTCACCGTTTCTCCCGAAGCGGATGCCAGTGTTGAAATTTGGGGAGGGACGAAACCCTACTCCGTGGTTGCCATTTTAGATTCATCCAAGATCTATCCTGATTCAACGCTCATCGTACAGCGTGAGGGAAGGTCATTCTTGAATATCCGGGGAAAGGCGAAAGGAACAACGACCGTGACCGTGAAAGATGCCGGAGGAAAGACGGTTCTGCCGGTGGAGATTCGCGTGCAGTCTTTCTACGCAGTGCCGTCGGCGGTTTCCCTGCAGATACAGGGGGCCGGGGGAATTCATTTGCAATCCGGTTCGCGCCCGTTTGTCGTTTCCGTGCCTCCCTCTGCGCAAGTGGCAACGTGTTCGCTGGCGGACACGATTGTCAATGTTTTCGCTGTCGGCGTTGGCAATACTGCCATTGTGCTGCGAGACCAGAACGGCAGCGGTGACAGCATTTCAATTCCCGTGACGGTGGTTGCTCCGCTGCATGCCAACGCTATGTCGGTCTCCATTCTTTCCGGAACGTCACTCGTGGATTCAATCGCCGGCGGCACACCGCCGTATAGCCTCTATTCCTATGACGCCTCGAAAATCTCTGCATCGGTGAACGGCTCAGCGCTGACGATGACGGCGAATGGATCGGCTTCCGGCAACACGACGGTGGTGATTGCAGATAATTCCGTTCCGCGCCTTCTACTGAGCGTTTCTGTTCTTGTTACGTCGCCACTTACCCTGTTGCCGACGGCAGTTTCCATCATTGCGCCCGGGACTTCGGCAGTCGTCATGTCGGGAGGATTACCGCCGTACACAATTAAAACTCAGCCGGATAGCAGCGTGGCAACTGCTGCAATTAATAGTAGCGGAAATTTGATTGTTACAACTGCCGGCGCTGGCGCAACAACACTGACAATTGCCGATAACTCAGTACCCGTGCAAACGAAGACTCTTTCGATCACCGTGACGAGCAGTGAAGAATTTACGACGGCTGGGACACTCTCCTTCGGCTATTATTTGGGAAGGCAGGATTCCATGTTTGCAAATGGTGTTTTCTATAATATCCGTGCTGGAAATTCGGGAGCGGGGGCATTCAGCTATCCCGGGTTGCCCTCAAAAATCATTGTGTACGCCTACAAGGATTATTCAATGGTAAGTGCGGATATCTTTTCGCTGACAATTACCAAACCAGGGGGCGTGACGATTGGTGATTATCCATTTGCGTCGATGGCCACCGCCAATGCCGCCGGATTCTACAAAATGAACGCAAACCTGAACGACACCAGTCGGATGGGGTACATGATGTCGTCCGGAACATTAACGGTAACATCGTTCTCCGGCGCAACAATTTCCGGAACATTTTCCGGCACGGCATATGACATTCTGAATAACGTGACAACGATGACCATTTCCAACGGGCAGTTTTCTGTGCCGATCATCAGCGGTTCAGCTTCCTCAGCAGAGGAACGAAAGATTCGGGAAATTATCTTGCGCTCGCTGCGCTAGCCTCTGCTCAGAATCGTACGGAGCATTTTTGTAGGAAGTTGTTGTGGTGTGCGGAAGTGTTGTGAAAGGGTGGAGGATCTGAAGAGTTCAGAAGCAAGGTGGAAGAGGGATGTTCACTTCTGCTTTTCCCTTTCTCCAGGCAATCGTTTCTTCTCACCTGCGATGGTTTTCCTCACCATCACCGGATCGTTGGCAATGATGCCGTCTACATTCAGACGCAGGCAGCGCCGCACGTCGCGTTCCGATTTTATCCCATAGACAAAAACCTGAAGCTCTGCGCGGTGTGCGTCATCGACGACATCGGTACTGAGTTGATGCTTGCTGCAGATGAAAATATCCGCGCCCGTGGCCGTGGCGAGCTGTGCCGGAGAACGCCGAAAATGTTTGATCGGATTGTAAAGGAGCCCGGCTGGAATGTTCGCATCATATTTTTTCAGCGCACGGACAATTTTGTGATTGAATGAGGAAAAGAGGACGGAATGCGTCATGCGTTTTTTCCTGACCAAGTCAATCACAATTTCGTGGACAGGAATATCTCCCTGCGCTGCGACGTCCGGCTTGATTTCAATATTCAATCCGATGTTTTTGTTGAGCAGGGGAAAGACATCTTCCAGAAGGAGGATGCGTTCTCTTGAAAATCGACGGGAGAACCAGGAACCATTGTCGGTTCTGCGCAAGTCTTCCGAGGGGAATGACCGTACCAATCCGCGCAGCGCTGTTGTACGATCGAGCCGGCGATCATGAATGACAACGAGCTTGTCGTCGGACGAGAGGCGGACGTCCAGCTCAATCATGTCCACACCCGCATGCGCGGCTTTGCGGAACGCCGCAAGCGTATTCTCGGGCGCTTCACTCGAAAAGCCGCGATGGGCGATAATGATGGGGTCGGTATGATCAGCCCGTGTAAGGATCACGCGCGTTTCAATGCAGTGAGTACTCGGCCGGTGATCTCTTCGACGGTACCGGATCCGTTCACGGTGCGAAGAATGCCCTTGGATTCATAATGCGCCTTGACCGGCGCTGTGGAGTCATGATACACATCCAGACGCTTTTTAACGGTCTCGGCTTTGTCGTCGTCGCGCTGGTAGAGTACACCGCCGCATTTCTGACAGGGATCCTTCAGCGTGATGTGATCGACTTCGCCGTTGGTAATGGCGCCGCAGTTCTTGCATACATACCTTTGGCTGAGACGGTTGATGATTTCCGTTTCCTCCACTTCGATGTTGATCACCGATGGAGCGGCGATGTGCAGTTCGGCGAAAATGCCGTCCAGCGCTGCCGCCTGTGCTGCAGTGCGTGGAAATCCGTCAAGGATAAATCCCGTCTTGCAGCGGTCTGATCCCAGAAGATCCCGAATGAGGCCGATCATAATATCGTCGGGTACCAGCATCCCTCTGTCCATCAGTGTCTTGGCCTGCAATCCGAGAGGCGTCTGATTCTTGATTGCTTCACGCAACACATCACCCGTCGAGATGTGGGGGATGGAGAATTCCTGTGCCAGTACCTTTGCCTGTGTCCCCTTGCCGACGCCCGGGGCGCCGAAAAGAATGATATTCATGGATATTCCTTTTAATGTCAATCCCAGTTGGTAAACGACTTGCTCGGACCGCACCACCGGACGCCAGTCCGGGTTCCCTCTTGATTTGGCAAAATTGAATCGAAGCCCGCTCTGGTCGACAATTCTGCGAGCGAGCGGTGATGCCAAGTATTTCCGGTTTTGTGGACCGGACCACTGGACGCCAGTCCGGGGCTCCATTCATAATTCCTTCGCCGCCAACTGTCCGCACGCCGCCGCGATATCCTCTCCGGCGCTGTCCCTGATAAATGCCGGAATTCCTGCATCCCGGAGCTCTTTCGAAAACCAGACCAGTTTTTGCGGCGGTGATCCACGCAATCCGGCGGCAAATCCTTCCGGATGGACAAATGCAATCGAATGGTAAGGAATCAAATTCACGCGGCATTGAAAATGGCGTGATGCTTTTACCAGGCGCTTGACGTCGACATGGGAATCGTTGATGCCGTCGAATAGAATGTACTCGAGCATGATGCTCTTTTTAGTCTTTTCAAAATAGTATGCCGCAGCCGCCAACACTTCTTCAACACTGTGTTTCTTTGTAATCGGCATCAGCTCGGATCGCGTTTTCGTATCGAGTGAATGGAGGGAGATGGCCAATTTCACTTTTGCACCGTCATCCGCCATTCGCTTAATCTGTTGCGCGTACCCCGCGGTGGAAACCGTGATCCTCCTCGGACTCAGAGCCATCCCGGTTTCAGCGGTAAGAATACCGATTGCCTGTATGACGTTGGCGTAATTGAGCATCGGCTCGCCCATTCCCATGAAGACCACATTGGTCACCGGGCGGCGGGCTTTGCGAGCCACTTCCTGAACCTGGCCGATAATCTCGCCCGCCGAAAGATTTCGTTTGTATCCCATCGTACCCGTGGCGCAAAAAACACAATCGAGTGGGCAGCCGACCTGCGTGGAGATGCACACGGTCAACCTCTTCTCCTCGTCGACGGATCCTTTTCTCGGCGGGATCAAGACACTCTCGATTCTCAATCCATCGGACAGCTCGAAGAGGAACTTCACCGTGGCATCCTTCGTTGAAGATTGCTCGGAAATTGTCTTCAATGTACCCAAAGTCGCAGCAACTTCAAGCCGCGTGCGTAGTGCCTCGGGAAGATCAGTCATTTCCTGAAACGAAGATACTCCGTGTTTGTAGAGCCATGCAAAAAGCTGTTTGGCGCGATAGCGTGGTTCCTGCATTTCTGCGAGAAAGTCTTCCAGTTGCGGGAGAGATAGTCCGGTGAGCGATGTGGTTGATGTCATTGAGCACCAATGTACGGATTGCGGCATAGATTTCCAAATCATCGAAAATTGGCGTATCTTATTGCAGACATTTGAATTTTCAGCAACCTAACACGACATAGTCGTAGCCAAATGGACGGATCGCAGATTACGCAGGTTAATGGATTGCGCAGATGCATATATCAGAAGCAACTGTTGTGCGTTGATCCATTAATCTGCGAACAGTACTACATTCTCTGCGTAATCTGTGTGATCTGAATAATCTGCGATCCTATTGATTGATATCGAATGGCGAAGAAGAAGCAAATAGCGACACCCATGAAACAAGAATACCGCGATGGGACAATTCTCATCAAGGGTGCCCGTGTCCATAATTTGAAAAATATCGACCTCGAGCTTCCGCGGAATGCGCTCATCGTTCTTACCGGCGTCAGCGGATCGGGTAAGTCGAGTCTGGCATTCGATACCATCTATGCCGAGGGACAGCGGCGGTACGTGGAAAGTCTCTCATCGTATGCGCGCCAGTTCCTGGAACGGATGGATAAGCCGGATGTCGATCTGTTGCAGGGACTCAGTCCGGCGATTGCCATCGAGCAGAAAACCAGTACCAGAAATCCCCGCTCGACTGTTGCGACGACCACTGAAATCTACGATTACCTGCGGCTTCTCTTTGCCCGTGTCGGCAAAACGTACTGCCGTGTGTGCGTCCGCTTGCTGACGAAGGACTCCGTCCATTCCGTTGTGGATCGTCTCAATCAGGAACAGGAAGGATCAAAATTCTATATTGCGTTTCCGTTGCCGCATCATCCCAAACGATCCCTGCGCGAAGAATTGGATGGCCTGCAAAAAAGAGGATTCTTCCGTCTTCTGATTGATGGAGAGATTCTGGATCTGCAGGAGAAGAAATTGGCTTCTGTTGCAAAGCACACTGTCTCTGTGCTTGTCGACCGGTATGTACTTCGCAAGGGAGAGCGGGAAAGTCAGACGCGCCTCGCGGATTCGCTCCTCACCGCTTTCACGGAAGGGGACGGCTATTGTTCGGTGTATCATCTCGGAACGAAAGAGACCCTCTCGTTCACTACGCATCGGGAATGTCCGGTTGATCATATCCGGTATGAAGAACCCGATCCACAGCTCTTCTCATTCAACAGCCCGATGGGAGCGTGCCCGAGCTGCCAAGGATTCGGACGGTCCGTCGGGATCGACATGGATCTTGTGGTTCCCGACAAAAGCAAGTCAATCCGTGAAGGCGCCATTCAGCCCTGGACCACGCCGAGATTTCAGCGCGAACTCCGTGACCTTCTGTCCATTGCCTACGATGCCGGCATTCCCGTCAACGTGCCGTTCCGCAATTTGACGGATGCGCAATTGAAAATGGTAGTCGAAGGTCATGGGAAGTTTGAAGGAATCAATGGCTTCTTCAAAATGGTCGAGCGGAAGACATACAAAATTCAGTATCGTGTTCTTCTGAGCAGATACCGCGGTTATACCCGGTGTGATACATGCGGCGGCAGCAGGCTTCGTGCGGATGCGTTGTGTGTTAAAATCGGCGGCGTGACAATCGCCGACATCGTCACCATGACCATTGACGATGCACACCTGTTTTTCAAGACGCTGAAACTAACCGCGTTCGAATTTGAAATCGCCAAACGCATTTTGGAGGAAATTCGCAAGCGCATCGGCTTCCTGGTCGATGTCGGCCTTGGATATTTGACGCTCGATCGGCTTTCGAATTCACTCTCCGGCGGTGAATCGCAGCGAATTAATCTCGCGACCTCCATCGGTTCATCCTTGGTAGGTTCGATCTACGTGCTGGACGAACCGAGCATCGGTCTTCATCCGCTGGACAATGACCGGCTCATCAAGATCCTTTTTTCGCTGCGCGATGTCGGCAACACGGTACTGGTGGTGGAGCATGATCCCGCGATGATGCGTGCTGCCGACGTTTTAGTGGACATGGGGCCATGGGCCGGTGAACTTGGCGGCTATGTGACGTATGTTGGTCCACCGTCGCAAGCTGGTGACCATCCGGAGTCTCTAACGGGAAAATATCTCAGCGGCGAACTTTCTATCCCCGTGCCGCCGTCGCGAAGAAAAGGAAACGGCGGTTCGATCATCGTACGCAACGCCTTCCAGCATAATTTACGCAATATTGATGCAGAATTTCCTCTGCACAAATTTGTTTGTGTGACCGGTGTGAGCGGCTCTGGCAAGAGCACGCTCGTGCACGATGTGTTGTATGCCGGATTGAAAAAGCAGCTTGGCAGCACCGAAGAACGTCCGGGCGGCGTGGCGGGTATTGAGGGAATGGAGAAAATTGCGGCCGTTGAACTCGTCGATCAATCACCTATCGGACGGTCGCCCCGTTCAAATCCGATCACCTACATCAAAGTATTCGATCAAATCCGTGATCTGCTTGCTTCCACGCAGGCGGCCCGCATACGAGGTCTCAAGCCCGGCTATTTTTCGTTCAACGTCCCGGGCGGCCGCTGTGATACTTGTGAGGGGGATGGATTTCAGAAGGTTGAAATGCAGTTCATGGCGGATCTCTATCTGACCTGCGAATCCTGCAAAGGGAAACGCTATAAGAAGGAAGCGCTCGACATCCGGTATCACGGGAAAAATGTCGACGATATTCTCTCTCTGACGGTGACGGAAGCGATGGAATTCTTCGGAGCCACAACGGACGGAAAACGGATCGTGCACAAACTTTCCGTGCTGAACGACGTGGGCCTCGGCTATGTGCGGCTGGGACAGCCTGCTACAACGCTCTCGGGCGGCGAGGCGCAGCGCGTCAAACTTGCGGCATATCTCGGACTTCCGTCGGAAGGGCACACGCTGTTTATTTTTGATGAGCCCACGACCGGGCTCCATACGCACGATATTTCAAAGCTTCTGAAGTGTTTCGACGCCCTCATCGATGCCGGCCACTCTGTGCTGATCATCGAGCACAATCTTGATGTTATTAAATGCGCCGATCACATTATCGATCTCGGTCCCGGTGGCGGCGTGAATGGCGGGCGCATTGTCGCCACCGGAACGCCGGAAGAAATTGCCCGGCATCCCGGATCACATACCGGTAAATTCCTGCGCGAATTGCTGCGATGATTAGTAATAAAGACTTCAAAAAACCATACGATTCGTCACCCCGAGCAAACGAATCCCGCGTTCTTTGCGGGATGAGTGCGTCGAAGGGCGACGACTGGACCAATCTGTCATTAGTAGCAAGATCACCCCGATGTATCGGAGTGGTCGCGTCGAGGGACGATTGTATTAAACACACCCCGATACTCCGAGCGAATCCCACAGGAACGCGTCGGGAGGAAGCTATGCTGCGATCATGGGTCTATATACTTCGCTGTGCAGACAATTCCTTCTACACGGGATGCACAACAAATCTGGAACAACGCATTCGCCAACATCACAAGGGCATTTTGGGTAACTGTACTTCAATTCGTCGACCTGTGGAATTAGTGCATGTGGAAGAATTCAGTGATGTAAGCGATGCCATCAGGCGGGAACGTCAGATAAAGAATCGGAGTAGAGCAAAAAAAGAAGCACTGATTTACACCAATATATGCGATCTAAGACTCCTTGCTCGATCGACCACCACCAGAAATAGATTGTCCCTCGACTCGTCCGCACAAAACGCGGACATCGCTACTAATGACATTGTCGATGCCTACGCAAATATGACATTTTGCTCTTTTGTCACTATTCTTAAAGACAAAGACAACGTTTTTGCATAGTCCTCGGGATGACGAAAATCGAAGATTTCGACTTTAGATGATATGGTGAGGAAATTTGTAAAACTCTGGGATTTTATTAGAACAGCGATCCGAAATTCAGCGTTATAAAAAATCCGCCGAAGTCGGATTTCTTGTTGAGGTTGCCCGCTCCGTCAACCATGCTGGGGATGCCTGAGGAGAAGGGAATGAAGTAATACCGCAAGTTTACTCCAGAGAGGCTTTTCTTGTCACTGCCAAAAAAAGCACCGATACCCACATACCCTCCCGCGGTATAATGCGCTTGGCCGTACCCGAGGCTGTTGAAGAATTCCCTGTCGTACGGAGAAGCAAACACAATAGTCGGCCCAATGCCCGCATTCACATAGGGACGGAAATTGTCAATGATGTCGTCCGAGAAGAGCCGGTACTGAATGCCGACATGAATGGGGATAAGCAGAAATCTATTCACTTTGCCAGGTGTAAATGTTTCTCCCGTCCAATAATCCATCTGCTCCACTTCTTTGTCGTCTTTGGCATCGGAGATGGCAACCGAGAATGTGCCGTACAAATCATTCGAATATTGGTGCCGGTAAAAACCGCCGAGGCCAAATCCTCCGCCGGAAATGAGCAGATCGGCACCCCAGGCGTCAATCAGCGCCGACGATTGCGGTTTGACACCGCTGCGGCTTTGAGGCGGTTCGAATACAATCGAAGTATCTGCCGATCGCATGGCGAGAATGGGTGGCGCTTCATGCTGCTGGCCGATGGCTCTCTGGGTCAGAATGACGCCGGCCACGATGAGCACTATGGTGGCGTGTCGTTTCATACTTCGCAGCTGACGATCGCAAATTTGAGGTACTTTGTTTCCGGCATTGACGGCAGCACCGGATGATCCGGAGATGCTCCCTGAAAGGTGAGAATCCTTACCTTCCGTCCGGCTTTTCGTGCACTGTCATCAATCATTTCAATAAATGCCTCTTCCGTGACATGATGGGAACAACTGGCTGTTGCCAAAATGCCGCCCGGCTCAAGAACCATCATCGCTTTGGTATTTAGTTCTTTGTATCCCTTCAACGCCGTCATGATGGTCTTCTTATTCTTGGCAAACGCCGGAGGGTCGACAATGACCAGATCGTATCGCGTATCGCCTGCAATGGTTTCATCCAGTAATTTGAAAACATCAGAGCAGATGAATTCTGTTCCCGAAAATCCCGGAACTCGATTAAGTTCTGCATTGGATTTGCATTTTGCGATTGCGTATTCCGAGGAATCCACTCCGGTCACACTTTTTGCACCGGCAGCAGCCGCGTACAGCGCGAATCCGCCTTCGTTCGAGAAGCAATCCAGCACGCGCATGTCCTTCGCAAAGGGCTGGATCATTGTCCTGTTGATACGTTGGTCAAGAAAAAAGCCGGTCTTCTGTCCCGAGAGGATATCCACGCTGAACTTTATCCCGTTCAGATCAATCACTGTCGGATCGACTGTCCCACGCAGAATACCGCTTTTCAGTGGGAGCTGCTCGAGATTTCGGAGCGCGGATTCGTTCCGTTCGACGATCCCCTTGGGGGAAAAGAGCGATTCCAGCACGTCGCAAATTAACGTGAGCATCCTGTCCATTCCCGTAGAAAGGGTCTGGATGGAAAAATAATCGTTATACCGGTCGATAATCAGGCCGGGAAGGAAATCGCTTTCGCCATGAACAAGCCTGTACGTTGAACTATCCGGAAAGAGCTTGCTCCGCAGCGCATGGGCCGACTTGATACGCTTCTCAAAAAAGGAGAAATCGATTGCTTCAACGTCATACGAGAGGACCCTCACCGCTATCAGCGAATGCGGATTGTAAAAACCGCTGCCAAGCCTTTTCCCATCACAGCGCAAAATATCGACACTTTCGCCGCTGGCCGGTTCGCCGGCGACGCTGTGGATCTCATTGCTGAAAATCCATTGGTGGCCGCGTAGGATGCGGCGTTCTTCGTTTTTCTTAAGGATTATTTTCTTGCGCTGGTCTGTTGTCATATAACAATCAAAGTACCAAGAAAGGGAGGGATTGTCAAGCTGGCGAAAAACCGATTGCAAGCCCGCATGCTCTTTCGTATATTTCATAATTAGTGGATCTCAGTGCCTTCGTGTCTCAGTGTTTGAAACAATACCACGAAGACACGGAATCACGGAGAAAAATATTCAGCCCGGATTTCTAGTGTGCCGTTCACTGTTTATCCAGAGAAGTGCTATTTTGCAGAACATATTTCGATGACTACACAAAGGCGTTTCCCGATTTCGGGGCGCCTGATTTTTTAGGATGTTATGGAATTGTCTCGTCACGATAATCAGGAAAAAGCATCGGTCGCTCTCTCGTCGATTATGGGTGCGCTTGTTATCACAGGCCTAAAACTTGGCGTCGGGCTCTGGACGGGAAGTCTCGGCATTCTCGCGGAAGCTGCACATTCAGGCCTCGACCTGATCGCAGCCATAATCACCTTTTTTGCCGTGAAGTTTTCGGCCAAGCCGGCGGACGTTGATCATCGGTACGGGCACGGCAAAATTGAAAACTTTTCTGCCTTAATAGAAACCGTTCTTTTAATGGTGACATGTTTCTGGATCGTCAACGAGGCAATCGATCGCTTGACCCATCCCGCTGTTGGCATTCAAGTGAATTTCTGGAGCTTTTTTGTGATCATCGCTTCCATCGCGGTGGACTATTCGCGATCCCGCGCCCTCTATCGCGTGGCGAAAAAATACAAGAGCCAGGCATTGGAAGCTGATGCACTGCATTTCAGTACCGATATTTGGAGTTCCAGCGTCGTGCTTCTTGGCCTGGTGCTCACTCTGCTCAAAGTCCCGATCGCCGATTCGATTGCAGCGCTCGTTGTTGCCATCATTGTCATTTTCATCAGCATATCGCTGGGTAAGCGGACCATTGATGAGCTTTTGGATCGTGCGCCCCGTGGCGTCGACCCGGAAGTGATGAAGGCTGCACTCTCCGTGTCAGGCGTGGAAAAAATTGAAGGCCTGCGCCTGCGGAGTGCCGGGGGACGGACATTTCTTGATTTCATCATCCACATCCGCAGAACAATGCCCTTCGAACTGGTAAACACATTGGTGCATGATGTGGAAGCCGCAATCCGGAAAGTGGTGCCCAATGCCGATGTCGTCATTCATCCGGAACCGGTAGAAACTGCCGACGAGACCATTGCAGAAAAAATAAGACTGCTGATGTTGCGCCAGGGATTTATCGCGCACGACATTCGTGTTTTTCGTCTGAGCGGACAGCTGCAAATTGATCTGCAAGTCGAGTTTCCCGAATCGCTCGGCCTCGTTGATGTACATGCCGCGGCTGACGAGGTGGAGGCGCAGATCAAGCAGCAGATTCCTGATGTGGCATCGGTCAGTGTCCATGTCGAAGACTCCAAAGAACATGTCGTCGATTCCATTGATGTAACAGCGAACTCTGCCAAATTGATTGGAAAAATTCTCGCATTGGTGAAATCCGGCGGGAGCATTGAATCGGCCGAAGTTTTGTCTATTCTTCAAGTTGGTAAAAAGTACCGGGCCTCCATCCGATGTCTCGTCTCGCACGGTTTGTCTCTGGAAGATGCACATGATGCGTCGACAGATCTTGAAAATAGAATTATGGTCCGTTTTCCCGAGATCGCGGAAGTGAATATCCATGTAGAACCGGCAGCCCCAAAAGTTCGTGGGAAAGCCTCCGGAAGGACCGTCGGTAAGAAGGCAAAAAAGTAATCGCAGATTACGCAGATTAATGGATTAACGCAGAAACAATTGTTTTGAGTTGTTGAAAATTTGCATCAGAGACCTTTAGGATAGATACAACCATCGCGAAGGATTTGCGCCCAACGGATCAATCTGAGTAATCTGTTTAATCTGCGATCCAATCCGAGTAATCTTCATAATCTGCGATCCAATGAATAAAGAAACCAATCTGCGAAATCTGAGTAATCCGCTGAATCTGCGATCCAATCTTTCCAATCTGCGATCCTTTCGCTGTATCGTGTTTGATATGGATGGTACCCTTACGAATACCAACACACTCATCTTTCACTCATTCAATCATCTTGCAGAAGAATATCTGGGCAAGCGGCTCACCCCGGAAGAAATCATTGCGTATTTTGGGCCTCCGGAAGAAGGTGCAGTGGAGAATATGCTGGGGGCGGAGCATTTGTCCGAGGCGATGAAGAAATATTATGCGTTCTACAGCGACAGACACAATGAGTTTGCCACGCTGCACGAGGGAATGAGAGACGTGCTGGAGTTTCTGAAGCAACACGGTGTTGCCTGCGCGCTCTTTACGGGAAAGGGGAGGCGAACGACTGAAATTTCCCTCGAGAAATTCGGGATCGCGGATCTCTTTGATGTCGTTATGACGGGCGATGATGTCGCGGAATATAAACCGTCCGGAGATGGCCTGCGCCGTATTATGCGGCAGTTGTCTGTCCGGCCCGACGAAACGCTGATGGTGGGTGATGCAGTCAGTGATATCGTTGCGGCGCGTGATGCCGGCGTGCCGGTCGCATCGGTGCTGTGGGATTCGTACGGTAAGAGCGATGTGCTGAAAATGGATTCGGATTTTCTCTTCGATACTGTTCCTCACTTTCGAGAATGGATCGCAACATGCATCTGAAAAAGAATCGCACGGCACTATCCGCAGTGATACAGATTCTAGTGCCGCTTCAAATAAATAAGGTTCCATTTTTTTCAGTTGCCCGTCATGACGTTCGCGGTCGCGTCGAGGCACCTATCTTTCGATACAAATTGCAACATTTATTAATTGAAATGGCACTGGCATGCTTCGTTCTGGCCGCGATGCCTCTTCCGGCTGCAGAGAACGATCCGGAGATTCTCGGCCTGCGCGTCTATGCCAACGACGACGAATATCAGCCGCCGATTGTAACAAAGCCCGGAATAGTGACAATTGAATTTGATGTTGTTACGCCACAGCCGCCGGATCTGAGAGTGATCTTTGTGCATGCATCACGGGATTGGGTTCTGGAGTCCCGTATACTGTTGACCGATACGTACCATTCCACATCGAGGACTCTTGACTATTCCCGCGCGCCGCTGGGAGTTCAGCGATATACATTTCGATACAAGAATTCATTTCCCGATCAGAATGGTATTATCACATTCCCCTATTCGGGCAACTACATTTTTTCCATCGTGGATCATCAGGACGAGTCACACGTGCTGGCGCAGGGGAGATTCATACTGGCGGAACAGCTCGTTCAGACATCGTTGAAGGTGGAAAACAAATATTATCCCGAGACGTCCAATCCATGGAATCAGCGGCACGCAATCAGTGTCACGGTAAATGCCGCCGGATTGGAGACCGGGATCGGTGATCTTTTTGTCAATCACGTCAATATCACGAGAGTGGATGTTATTCAAAATTGGAAACTCCGGCAGCCGTACCATATCGATGTAAATCATTCCGATCCCGATGTGTTTGTCGATAATTTTTATTTGCCGGAGAAATGCTTTCGCATTCGCAGCGCAATGCCGGGAAACGAATATCGCCGTCTTGACATCGGATCGCCCCGGCTCTATCCGAATTACCAGACCGTGCGGCCGCTCAGCGGCTACGATCAGTCTCGCATGCAGTGGCAGGGGGGCATGGATGCCAACGGCGCCGCAAAACTTCGCCCGTTTACGGGAACGAACTCCGACTACCTCGACGTCGTGTTCCGCTTGCGGGTGATTACGCCGCCGCAGAAACAGATTTTTGTCGTCGGGGCATTCAACAACTGGTTCCCGCGCGCGGAAGACGAATTGATATACAACAAAGATGCGAAAGAGTATTCGGTGACCATCTCCATGCGCCGTGGCGTCTATGACTACCAGTACGTTACGGGCGAGTGGAACGAGGCGACCGGCGAATTGGATGATGCGGATTGGTATGAGCTGGAGGGAAACGATTGGAGAACGATCGAACGCTATACAGCGTTAGTCTACTATCATGACGAAAGATTCGGCGGCCTGGACCGCGTGATCGGCATCGCAACGGAAAAAAGTCCCGGTGGAATCGACGAAACAAAGGAAGAAATAAAATGAGCGAACAAAAGCAAGTACGTGTGGGAGTGATCGGTACCGGGCACCTCGGCGCCCTTCATGCAAAAATGTACGCACAGATTCCCGCTGCGCGGTTTATGGGAGTCTATGATCAAAACCAGTCGGCGGCCGAGAGTGTCGCCGTCGCCTATGGTGTGACTCCTGCCGCCTCGATTGAAGAATTGCTGCGGACGGTGGATGCTGTGAGCATAGCGTCAGTCACCTCGGCGCATCATGATGTGGCGAAACAGGCGCTGGCTGCGGGCGTGCACGTGTTGATCGAAAAGCCGATCACGACCACCGTTGCGGAAGCCGATGAATTGATTGCAATGGCGGCGGAACGGAAACTTCTCATTCAGGTGGGGCATATCGAGCGTTTCAATCCCGCCATTCTTTCGCTCGAAGCATATCAGATAAAGCCGTTGTTTATCGAATCACACCGGCTTGCGCAATTTAATCCGCGCGGAACCGATGTGGCGGTGGTATTGGATTTGATGATCCATGACATCGACATCATTCTGAGCCTCGTCCAGTCCGACGTGTCGGACATCCAGGCAAATGGCGTGGCCGTTGTGTCGGATTCGGTCGATATTGCCAATGCTCGTCTTCAATTCGAAAACGGATGTGTCGCGAATGTGACTGCCAGCAGGATCTCGCAGAACAAAATGCGAAAAATGCGCATGTTCCAGCAGAATGCGTACATCTCCATCGACTTTTCACAAGGACGCTCCGAGGTGTTTCGCCTGGTGGACGAGGGAGACCAAACCGCGACGCCGACGATGATGCTTGGTAAAATCGGCGAAGGCAAAAAGCGCCGGAACATTATCTACGAGCAACCGGAAGTGAAAGAAGTCAACGCACTCAAATACGAGTTGGAGTCGTTTGTGATATCCGTGCAGCAACAGAAAACTCCCATCGTTTCTGGTATCGACGGCAGGCGTGCGCTGGATGTGGCGGGTGAAATTATGCGGAAGATTCAGGTGCAACGGTTCAATGGCGATTAATAAAATAGACATACAGGTTCCGATTCTCCGGAGCATCGGACAGATTGCCGATCAGTTGGGCATAGAAGCTCACGTGGTGGGCGGCTATGTCCGTGACAAACTTCTCGGCAAGGATGTTAACGACATCGACATCGTTGTAGTCGGAGACGGCGTTGCCTTTGCCAAAGAAGTCGCCCGTCGATTGCAGTTGGACAAAGTGGCAACCTATGAACACTATGGCACCGCCATGGTGCAGCAGGGCGACGTCAAAGTGGAATTTGTCGGAGCACGCAAGGAAAGCTACAGCCGCGATTCCCGCAAGCCGTCCGTCAGCGTTGGCACTCTGACGGACGATCTGGCCCGCCGGGATTTTACCATCAATGCCATTGCAGCATCGTTGAATGATTCTTCATGGGGGCGTGTCACCGATCCCTATGACGGGCGCACGGCTCTGGACGCCGGAATCATTCAAACTCCCCTCGATCCGGAAAAAACATTCGACGACGATCCGTTGCGCATCATGCGTGCAATCCGGTTTGCCGCACAGCTTGGATTCGAGGTCGAGCAGAAAACGCTTCACGCGATCGAGACGATGAGAGAACGGCTCTCCATTATTTCGCAGGAGCGCATCACCGACGAGTTTATGAAAATGCTGGGCAGCAAAACACCTTCCGTCGGTTTGAAAATCATGTTCAACACAGGCGTGATGAAAATAGTTTTTCCAGAGATCTCGGAACTGGGCGGCGTGGAGCAGCGGGACGACGTGCATCACAAAGACGTCTTCCTGCACACCTGCACGGTGGTGGATAATATTTCAGTGGGGACAGACAATCCTTTCCTCCGCTTCGCCGCACTGGTGCACGACATCGCAAAACCGAAGACGAAGCAATTCAAAGAAGGAACCGGCTGGACGTTTCACGGCCACGAAGAGCTGGGCGCGCGCATGGTAAAGCACTTCTTCCGGCGCATGAAGCTTCCGCTCGATCAGATTCCCTATATGGAAAAACTCGTACGTCTGCATCTTCGTCCGATGGCGCTTGTGGATGAGGGCGTTACCGACTCTGCCGTGCGCCGGTTGTTGTTTGAAGCAGGAGAGGACGTCGAAGACTTGATGATGCTCTGCCGTGCGGACATTACGTCAAAAAATCCGTACCTGGTGAAAAAATACCTGACGAATTACGATCTCGTTTACGCGAAGATGAAAGAGGTGGAAGAGAAAGATCGCATGCGCGCCTTCCAGTCCCCCGTGCGCGGCGACGAGATTATGACTCTCTGCCAACTCCCGCCCGGCAAACTGGTCGGCGTTCTAAAATCCAAAATTGAAGAGGCGATCCTGGATGGCGTCATTCCGAACGAACATGATCCGGCGCTGGAGTATTTGCTGAAAGTGAAAGATGGTGTCATAGAGGAATATGGCAAAAGCGGCGGGGAGTGATCGTTCAACATACAGCTGGTTGCCAATCCGCACGGAAGTATTTTTTTAAAAAAACACTTGACAGATTATTGCGAATATATTATATTCAACGCATAATAATGTTGTACCAAAGTCTCTCGGGGGAGCCATTCTTTGCAGCGGTATTCCAACAATTTGTGGCGGCACCGCGCAGCGCGGAAGGCACTTGCTACTGGGTGTCTCGTGCTTTTTCTGGGGATCCCACTCTATCTTCCTGCGCTGCTTCCTGATAAAAAGCCGCCTTCACCTTTGATGGCGGGCGATCTCATTCCTCCGGGAAAGCTGATTTCTCTCTCTGGTGATACTATCTCGTCGGATTTCATAGTTGGCAAAAAAATGGTTCTCCTCTTCTATTCAACCTCCTGTCCGCATTGTGTGCGGGAGCTCGAAAACATGCGCCGGCTTGAGAATGAGCTCGCCGATTCAATGTCCATTGTGGCGATCTCAACCAGCACACGTGAAGCGACGGTGCGATTGCTGGGGGATAATGGTGGAGTTTCACATGTCTATATTGATGATCAAAGGCGATATACCCGTTCATTTGGTATTACTGCCGTCCCGGCCATATTTCTCATAGGAGAAGACGGCCGAGTCTGCTATCGGCGCGTTGGGGAGGCGCCGATAGCAGCGGACAGGCAGTTGCTTGAAATATTTCGGGCGGGGGAATTTCAAAATGCAGTTCTTGGTCAAAACTCCGGGAAAGATTACCGGTAGAGCAAAAGAGTATGGCTGGCTCTTCGTGGCTCTGATTGCAGGGAGTGTAATATTTTTCGGATATATCTTGCACAAGCACATTATGCGCTCCAGTTCATGTGCCGGATGGGAGGGGAGCACAGAATGGCTGGGCTTTGATGGGGTTGTGCGCCAGACGAATCCGAATACCTGCGGGCCAGCCGCGATGAAGATGATTTTCGATCATTACGAAGTCGTATCTAATCTGGAGGAACTGGAAAAGAATGTCGCGTTGACTCCGGAGGGAATCAGTATGATGGCGTTGAAGGGGATTGCTGAAAAGTACGGCTTGCGGGCGGCGGGGTGGAAATTTTCACCGGAGGATTTGCCCGGAATATCATTTCCGGCGATTTTCTTTGTTCGGGGAAACCATTATATTGTGGCAGACAGTTTCGCCAATGCGACGGGGCTGTATCTCAGGGATCCGTCATGCGGCAGGATGCTCGTGCGGAGGGAGATGCTTCTTCAATTGTGGAGCGGGGAATCAATTGTTTTTTCACGTAATGCAATGAAACCATAGCCTGTCGGTTTATGATCCGGAAACTCGGGCGGTGATACCTGGTTTGGGCGCCGGGCAGAATTGTGCGGGAGCCGGGCTCATGACAGCCCACGACAGGCACTTCAACTATCAATCATCAATTACAATGGAGGGTGTATGAAGAAGATTGTCGGTTCGTTACTCTTGCTTGCGATCGTGCTCACGATCGTATTTCCGGTCATTGCACTTGCTTCCTCCTCAACGCCGATGACGGCGAAGGAGATGAGTTCTCTTACTGGCGGGATGCTCCCCGGTGTATGTCAAACCGTTGGCAAAACCACTCAGCAAGTGTGTGAGTTCATTGGTGTTGAATGGTTGACATGTACACTTGGTGGCCTGGCTGCGTATTTTGTCTGTGCATTCATTTTCTAAACCCGAGGCAAAGATGAACAGATTTCTGTTGATGATTCTATTCTCGGCCATGGCAATTGAATCGATCCTAGCACAGATATTACCTGTGGCCAGACATTCTTTTGAGAAATTGACTTGGGGACAAATTCCGGATTCTGCACAAATTGTCCTTGGTCAAAAAAAAATGACTGAACTAAGTTTGCCAACAACAGGTCAGTTTGCTGATGTGTCTTCAAAAATACGTTGTTATCAATATGATGATACATTGTTGGCTCATAGGTTTTTCATTATGTTGACGTTCAATCAGGACGATTCCAAATTGATTGGGATTACTCTCACCGGGGGGCCTTCGAAAGTTAAGAAAAAGGATTCCGATTTCGAAGATTTATGGGATAATCTAAAGAAGTATTTTGGAAAACCTATCTCTGAGAAGTCCATTCCGCTCTTGGGGGAATCACTAGAATGGCGACCAGGATCGACCAAGGTTATGATGATGAGATTCAATCTAATGAAGAACAGCTTGACACTACAGTTTTCTCCGCTCGGAGAATCCAAGTAGATGGAATCTCTAATCCTCCCGAGAAAAATTGTCACCTTTACAGTGGATGGCTCGTTCGAACCTCTTTCTCGAATTTCATTATTCAGATGCTTCTCTGCGCTTAGCATGGCCGAGATTTTTATAGACCTCTTGGTTAGAATCATCAACATCTCTTCAACGCCGGCAATTACTTTCTATGCAATCCCGCTGTCAATTGTGCTGGCGAATGCTGTTTCATGGTTACTCCTCTCATGTTTCTTGTATCTGTTGAGTGGATTGGTTGTGCGAAGTGTGCCGTCATCTCTTTTCCGGAACATCGTCAGTCTGGTGGTTGCGGCGGGCGTCATCGAGATGCTGGCATCCGCCGGCAGCCTTCTGGCGGGATTGCTTGTGTGGATGTTTAGACCCGAGGCGGGATTGCAGAAACTTCCGTTGCCGGGACTTGCCACTCTTCTGTCCGGATTCGAGTTGTCGGCTGTTTTACAATTCATCGCTCAACGGATCACCATCTTCACTATCTGGTATCTCGGAATCGTCACAATCTTGCTTTCGCAGATACTGCATATCTCACGAAGTAAGTCGTCCATAATCACGGTGGCGGCGTGGATCTGCCGGGTCTTAGTTCTATGGGGAGGAACGAGAGCCGCAACTGCGCTGCTGCTGTGACTGGACGATTATGAAAGCGGGACCGAGAGAATGATATTCCGTCCGCATACTTCGTCCGGACTATTCACAGATTGGGGAGCCGCCGCGGCATTGGGCGGCTTCTTTGTTATCTCCGGTTGCCTGAAAATCTTTGATTTTGGCCGATTTGTGGACGCCGTACGGGGCTTTCAAATTCTTCCAAACTGGATGTCCATCCCTGCGTCAATTCTCATTGTTGGATTGGAAATTGCAGGGGGCGTCCTTTTATTACTAGGACGGAAGGTAAGCGAAGCGGTGCTTGGCCTTTCTGTTCTTATTGTGGTTTTTAGCGTTGCGATTGCTATCAATTTGGTGAGAGAACACATTGTGCCATGTGGTTGTTTTGGCTTTGCAATGGACGGGAGGATTTCTATTTGGTACTTATTTAGGAATTTTTGTATAATAATCCTACTTCTTCTATGCTCAGGAACCACAAAAAGGCACTCTTCCGGTCTATGAAAAGCAGCTCTACATTTGTTCGAATTCTATTATGTTTTTTCCTTCTCCTTCTTGCCGCTGGCGTGTCTCAATCCCATCCTGCGGATCTCCGTCCCATTACCGGCCGGGTTATTGACCGGGAGACGAAGCAGCCCCTGCCGGGCGCCAATGTGATGCAGTCTTCGACCACGCGCGGAACCGTGACCAACGCTGACGGGTCGTTTCGGCTTATGGTTTCCCCGAACGGCATGATTGTCGTTTCGATGCTCGGTTATCGGCCCGATACAATGGCTGTCTCTTCCGCCGCCGCAGGTCAAGAAATCCTTTTTAGATTAAATCCCTCGCCGGTTATAGTTCCGGGAGTGACGATTTTCTCCGACGCTCCGAATCCGGCAGACGAAATCATGCATCGGGTCATCGAAGCGAAGAAGCTTCTGGGCAAGTATCTCGAATCGTATCAATTCTCGGGGTATGTGAAGACGACACTCGATGGCATGCGGCCGCAGAATATTCTCAATCAGGATACCGTCGATGGGGCGGGCGATTCGCTGTGGTTCTCGATGGTATTTGAGACGATGACGAACGGCTACTGGACTGCGCCCGATCGATTCAAAGAAGAATTGGTATCACGGCGTCAGCCGAAACTCATACCGGCGGAATACAATCTCTTCACCGCCCTGAGATCTCCCAATGTTCTCTTCGATGAGTTGCCCATTATGGACCGCCTCATTGTATCTCCCACTTCGCCGGATGCGTTTGCGCATTATCGATTCGTCCTACTGGATACCATTGCCGATGGAGCGCGTGTCGTTTGGAAAATAGGAGTCACTCCGCGCGTCGCCTATGAACCTCTTGTTCAAGGGACTCTGTGGGTTCAAGATGTCTCATTCTCTCTGGTGCGTGCACATCTTGCGGGGAATGAACAAATCACGAAACCGGCCTTTCATTTTGCGGGAATCAAGCAGCAGTTCGCTCCTTTCCAGGATTCGATCACCGGTCGGTCGTTTATGATGCCCATCGAGACCCGCATTCGTTACGAAATTGCCAATATGCGAAAATCAAATGGTAGCGCGGATTCCATCATGCTCTCGGCATCCCAGATTTGTCTCTATTCGGATTACTATTTCAATGCAGCACTTCCCCCCGATCTTTTTGATGAAGTCCGTGTTGCAGTTCTCCCAACAGCGGATAATGGCGATACCACCGTTTGGGAACAACGACAGCGAATTCCTCTGACCGAAGTGGAACGGCGCACGAATACCAGGCTGGACAGCATTGCCGAGCATCCTTCGACCGCCTATTCGGCCATAAGCCTCCTCATCAAGGCGCCAATTGTTCTGGCAAAATCCCCATTAACGACCATGTATGACTATTACCATTTTAACAGAGTGCAGGGATCGTACGCCGGCATTGGATTAACAACAAACCGTCTGTTGCCTGTAACGATCCTGACAGGGAGAACTGGGTATGGAATTGCCAACGAGCGCTGGTATTATGGGGGAGAGGTTGAACAGTTTACCTCTTACAAGCGCCGGCATTCGGTCGGAATAGAATTTCACCGATCGCTGCAATGCACAGATGCGGGCTCAACATTGTCAGAGATGACTCCTACAATCATGAGCCTTCTCTTCAGAGACGATCCTTCGGACTACTTTGAAAATGAAGGATGGTCTCTCTTTGCGCGGGCGCATATTTTCCCGAGGGCGAAGATCGAACTCCGTTTCCTGTCAGAGCGACAAACAGACGTTCGTGCCTGGACGGACTTCAGCTTATTCGAGCGGGCCAACTATAGGATCAATCCTGCAATTCAAGAGGGAAGACTTCAGAGTCTTGCTTTCGCCTGCACCTACGATTCGCGCGACTATCTTGATTTTGGACTCTTTCGGATGCCCGATGTCTCAAGAGAGAGCTGGGTCTGTGAGGCATCCTTTGAAATTACCGACAGAAAAACACTCGGAAGTGATTTTGATTTTTCGCGTATTCTGGTTTTGTCTGAATGGAACGTCCCCACATCTTCCAATACGACTCTGAATGTGAAAGTGCGGGGCGGGTGGTCATGGTCTGCGTTGCCTCCGCAGCGTATCTTCGATCTTGTAGGATCGAGCACCGGTTTTGTGCCTGATTGGGGATTTAATGCTCTTAAGACAAAAGAGTTTTCCGGGGACAAGTGTCTATCGTTGTATGTTGAACACAACCTCGGGAATGTATTTCACCGCTGGGGCGACATCTCATTTCTGGAAGATTATACCCTTTCTATTATGGGAGGTGGTGCCTGGTCCGACATTTCCGAAGAATCCCGCCGGCTTATTTATGTTCCGGTTCAGACGGCGAAAGTGGTGTACTGGGAAGCGGGATTTGGCATTGGTGGCTTGTTTGATGCTATTCAACTGGATTTCACGTCCCGCTTATCCCACAAAAAAGGGGATGATTTTACAGTCGGATTGCGCACTTCTTTCCTCTGATCGCTCGAAAATCCCCCCTTTTTGAAACTTTTTGCCTATATTACCGTCTAACACAGGACGTTTCAAACGATTCCAAATCGAACTTTTTCCGGAGTTTTCATATGAACAGGTTGCATTCTCTCACTCTGAGCCTCTTAATTGTCTCCATTCTTTCTGCCCAAACGGCATCCGTCAAATCGTTGACGTTGCAGCAAGCTATCAATGCTGCCTTGCAGAATAATTTTACTGTCACGTCGGCACAAAATGCTCTCACGTCCAGCCAGGCTGGTGTCACGGCCTCGTATGGCAGATTTCTTCCTACCGTCAATGGCTCGGTTAATTGGAACGGCTCAAGTACAAAGACTCCGCTTTGGAGCGGTAGTAGCACAGGCGCTTCAGTCGGAGTCGGGGCAAATGTTACATTGTTCGATGGGTTCTCCAATACTGCAGGCCTGAGCAAGTCCAGAGCTATTGCGGGATCGACAGGACAGGATTTGTACAGAACGCGGCAATCAATCGTTTCGCAAACGCAGCAGAGCTATCTTCAAGTGCTCCGGAATAAATCGCTTTTGGCGGTCGCCCAGGAAAACCTGAAGCAGAGCAATCAACAGCTCGACCGCATCGTGGAGTCAAACAAGGTCGGGGCCGTGGCAATTGCTGATGTCTATAGACAACAGGCGACGACCGCAAAAGATGAGCTGACTGTGCTCCAGGCACAAAGCGCCTATGACAATTCCAAGACGGATATGCTCTATCTTGCAGCGCTTGATGTAACGCAGGAGTACGATTTTGTCGACGAGGCGATCTCCAATGAAATTGCGAAACTCGAAACTCTGGACACCGCACAGCATGTGGCGGATGTCAATCAATTGATGGCGCAGGCACTCAATGACCGGCCCGACTATCAGTCGATGCTCCTTCGGAAATCGAGCGCCGAAAGCGATGTCACCATTGCGCGCAGTGGTTATATGCCGATCCTTACCGGGAGCGCCGGATACTCGATGCAGAATACAACCTTCTCAAATATGTCCGATATAAAGACCTGGAGCTATGGTCTGACGATGAGTATTCCTCTCTTTAATGGCTTTCAGACCAGCACAAGCGTGCAAATAGCAGAACTGGCGCTGAACAATGCGGATCAGGCCCTGGATCAAACCCGGCGCCTTGTCCAGAAAGATTTAAAGCAGGCTATTGTGAATCTTGAGTCCGCCCTCAAGAAAGTTGATGTTTCTCAAAAAGGAGTAGTATCGTCTCTCGAAGATCGCAAGACGGCGGAAGAGAAATACTCGCTCGGTGCAAGCACGCTTCTCGATCTGTTGGTCGCCAACGCGAACTATGTGACGGCAATAAATGACAAAGTGAATGCAGAATATGACTACCTGTACTACCAACAGCAGCTTAAGCTCGCGACCGGCAAAGATAGGTATTGACATTTTATTCAAAGGAGTGACTATGGCTGCAAATAGCAAATCGAGAAAAAAACTTTATATTTTTGGCGGTCTCGGCATATTGGCAATTATTCTTATACTTGTGGTCGTTTTCGGTAGCAAGCGTGAGAATGTCATTACCATCCAGACGGAGAAGGCTGCACGCCGGACCCTTACACAGATCGTAACGGCCTCTGGGAAGATTCAGCCGGAAACGCAGGTGAAAATTAATGCCGAAGTGAGCGGCGAAATCATTAAGTTGCCGGTCAAAGAGGGCCAGTCTGTCCGCCGCGGCGAGTTGCTTGTTCGGATTAAGCCCGATCAATATCAGGCGCAAGTGGACCGCGAACAGGCGGGACTCTCTTCGTCCAAAGCGGCGCTCTCGCTCGCATTGGCGAGTGTCGAAAAGGCACAATCGGAATTCAAGCGCGCCCAAGAGCTTTTCCAGAAGAAGCTTATGTCCGAACAGGAATATATCACAGCAAAAACAGCATTGCAGATCGCCAAATCCCAGTACGAGTCGGCGAACGCAGGCGTAGCGCAGGCATTGGCATCGCTTCAGGATTCAAAAGAAAGCCTGGCGAAGACATCTATCTATGCACCGATGGATGGCGTGGTATCTCAATTGATTTCCGAACTTGGCGAACGGGTTAGTGGCAGCAGCTTTATGCAGGGAACAGAGATCATGACCGTGGCGGACCTTTCGAAGATGGAGGCCCGGGTGGACATCGGTGAAAATGATGTAGTCCTTATCAAATTAGGCGACACGGCGCGAGTACAGGTTGATGCATATGCCAACAGAAAATTCAAAGGCACCGTTACTGAAATCGCAAACACGGCAACGACCAAGGGAGCTGGGTCACAGGACGAAGTCACAAATTTTCAAGTGAAAATTCGCATTTTGGACAAGGATGTTGTGTTCCGTCCCGGTATGTCGATGTCTGCAGATGTTGAAACGGAAACCAAAAAGAACGTGCTTTCCATCCCGATCCAGAGCGTCACAACGCGCGTGTTGAAGCCGAAAGATGGAGAGAAGCCGAAACAGGGTGATAGTGTGGCAAAGGCTGCAGCAAAAGGAACTGAGGCGCCCCACTCCGACAAACCGAAAGAAGTCGTATTTGTTGTCGACAATGGAAAGGCCAAGGCAATCCCTGTAAAGCGTGGTATCAGCGATGATCTGGATGTGGAAATCCTGGAGGGAGTGACGGATCAATTGGAGGTTGTCTCCGGCAGTTTCAAAGCCATTAATCGTGATCTCGAAGACGGAGCCCTTGTCAAGGTCGATAATGCACAGAAACGGTTCGGCATGGCCAAGAAGGAGAATTAACCTGACGATGACAACGTCCCGTTGGTTACCGACGTTTCTCCTTGGATGTCTGATCGCCGCAGCAACGACTGCAAATGCACAAACAACGGCTGAAGGAATCAAGCTCTTTGAGGCAAAGCAGTACAAAGAAGCGCTGACATGTTTCGAATCGGTAGTCGGAAAGAATAAGAAGGACGCCGTCGCATGGAGTTATCTTGCGGCGATTCATGTGCGGCGGGACTTCCGCGACATCGATAAGGCTGAAGATGAGATCGATGAAGCGATTGATCTCAACGACAATATCTCGCGCTATCATCTCATTCGAGGACAGGTGCTCGGCGTAAAAGCACAGAACTCCGAGATGGTGAAGGCGGCTTTCATCGCTCCGAAAGTGAAAAGCGCGTTTCTGCGTGCGGTGGAGTTGGATCCAAAGTCCATTGAAGCGCGTCAGGGATTGTTCAGCTATTACCTGATGGCGCCCGGCGTCATGGGTGGAAGCGATGAAGAGGCACTGAAACAGGCGAAGGAAATATCAGCACTCGATCCGTATCAGGGTCATATGGTTCAGGCCACGTACTATCAGCGGAAAAATGAACCGGCAAAGGCAGAAGACGAATTGCTGCAGGCCGTGACTGCCAACCCTCAAAAACCCGATGCCTTGGGGCGGTTGGGAGGCTTCTACAATAGCCAGAAGCGGTATGACGATGCATTGTGTCAATTCAAGAAATTTGCCGAGTTGGATCCCAAAAATCCCTGGTCGCTGGCCGGGCAGGGTGATGCTCTTTCCGGAAAGGGAAGTTATAAAGAGGCCGCCGAGAAATATCTGGCGGCTCTGGCGATTGATAAGACCTTCAGTGGTGCCATCTACGCTCTTGCGCAATCCTACGAAAAGCAGGAATTGAAGCAGAGGGCGAAAGAAACTTATCAATGGTTTCTGACCGTCGAGCCCAAGGGGTCGCGCGCGGACAACGCTGAAAAAAAGATCAAAGAACTCAATTAATGCGATCGGAGCTTTTTGTATCATGAACGTTATCAACATCAAGAACATCCGCAAAACGTACGTCATGGGTACGGAAGAAGTGCACGCACTCGTCGATGTTTCTCTCTCCATTGATCGAGGTGAGTACGTTGCCATTATGGGGCCCTCCGGTTCGGGCAAGTCAACCTTGATGAATATCCTTGGCTGCCTTGATACGCCGACCTCCGGCCTGTATGAGTTCAACGGCATCAACGTCAGCGATATGAATGACAATGAGCTGGCAAAGGTGAGAAATAAGGAAATCGGATTTGTCTTCCAGACATTCAATCTCATTCCGCGATCCGATGCACTTCACAATGTGGAACTTCCCCTTGTGTATGGCGGCATTAACGCCGCAGAGCGGAAAAGACTGGCGCGCGAAGCTCTGAACCATGTAGGCCTGGCGGATAGAATGCATCACAAGCCGAACGAACTCTCCGGCGGACAGCGACAGCGCGTTGCAATTGCCCGGGCACTCGTCACTCATCCATCGATCATTCTTGCAGACGAACCGACGGGAAATCTCGATACAAAGACTGGCGACGACATTATGGCGCTCCTTGAAGAGTTGCATCATCAGGGGAACACGATCATCCTGGTGACCCATGAAGAATATATCGCGGAACACGCCTTTAGAATCATTCGCGTTCGCGACGGCATGGTAGAGCGCGACGAATTTGTCGAAAAACGAGTGGTGCCCAAATTGGCTGAATCCAACTGAGACGGCAATGAAGCTTGCTGAATTTACATACGAAGTGCGCGAAGGACTGGCAATTTCTTTTCAGGCGATTCGCGCGAACAAGATGCGGTCGGTGTTGACGACGCTCGGTATTGTCATTGGTATCCTTTCCGTTACACTTATGGGTACTGCGATTGAAGGTCTGTCGAGAGGGTTTAATGATAGTATATCAAGAATCGGTGCCGATGTGCTCTATGTCCAGAAGTGGCCATGGTTTGGCGGTGACGAGTGGTGGAAGTACCGAAATCGAAAGAACATTATCTATAGCAACTTCAAGGCAATTGAGAAACAGGCGACGCTTATCAAAACCGTGTCTCCGGCTGCTTGGACGATCGTTCCGGTCAAATTCAACGGACGAACTGGGAGTACTGTCTTTACGATAGGGTCGAACGATCAATATCTTGAAACGGGCGGTATGTCCATGGAGACGGGGCGATTTTTCTCCCAGGCAGAATCCGATGGTGGTCGTCCGGTTGTTGTGTTGGGATTCGGAGTGGCAGATAATCTTTTCCCGCATGAAAATCCGATTGGACAGAATATTCGTGTCGGGAACAGCACATTCAGGGTCGTCGGCGTGGTTGAGAAGCAGGGAAGTTTTCTCGGAGATGAGAGCCTTGACAATAGAATTGTCATTCCGATTGAAGCATTCTTTATGAAGTTTGGTGCGAACCGAGGCATTCAGATCTCAGTGAAAGCAGCGAACATCAATAATCTGGAGGATACGAAAGAGGAATTGCGGGGCATCCTGCGCAAGGCGCGTCACGTCGCACCGGGAGCCGAGGATGACTTCTCCATCAATCAGCAGGATCTGATCATTCAAAAATTCAATGTGATCGGCGGTGTGGTTGCGGGTATCGGCATTTTCATTACCGCTCTCTCCCTTTTTGTCGGTGCTATTGGTATTATGAATATCATGTTTGTGTCTGTGACGGAACGGACAAAGGAGATCGGCATTCGAAAAGCTATCGGCGCGCGACGGGGGACAATCCTTCTCCAATTTCTGGTGGAGGCTGCGATCCTCAGCCTGATGGGTGGTATCATCGGCGTCATTATAGCCTATCCTCTGAGTCTGGTGATCAACCAAGTATTGCCGACGTCCATGCCGTTGAGTGTTGTCGCTGTTGCTCTCTTCTTGTCGATTCTTGTTGGGATGGTGTCGGGATTCCTTCCGGCGAATCGTGCCTCAAAACTCGATCCGGTGGAAGCATTGCGTTACGAATAATTGCGGATAGCGAAATCTATGCAAATTACTGAAAGTCTTTCGATGGCGGTCACCGCCATTCGGGCGAATAAACTGCGATCAACATTGACGCTTTTGGGTATCGGTGTGGGAGTGTTTTCGATCATCGGCGTGATGACCGCCATGGGAGTGTTGCAGAATGCTATCGAGAGCGGCCTGAGCGATCTAGGCGCCAACACGTTTCAGATTCAGAAATTTCCGGCCATGAGTTTCGATAACAATTGGTTTAAATACCGGAATCGCAAAAACATTACATACGAACAAGGCGAGATTTTTCTGAGCAAGATGCCGGCGATAGCAAAGCACATCGGGTTGGAAACGCATTTTGGCATCAAGCAGATCCTCTATGGAAAGCTCAAGACGAATCCAAACGTCAGCCTGGTAGGTGAAACGACAGAAGGATTTCCGACCAACAACTGGACCATCAAGGAAGGCCGCGCGTTCAGTACACAGGAAGTGACGAACGGACAATATGTTTGTGTCCTCATGCAGCAGATTATCGACAAGCTGTTCCCGACCGGGTCGCCCATCGGGGAAGAAGTGCAAGTGGATGGCGTTCGGTACCGCGTGGTTGGCACGATTGAACCCAAAGGATCATTGCTCGGCGGAGGGCAGGATAATCAACTGATCATTCCCATTACTACCGGTATGGCGCAGTACGGCAAAATGCGCTCCATCAATATTATGGTGCAGACAAGTGATCCTCAGGCGCAGGAAACTGCCATTGAAATGTCCCGCGCGCTTCTGCGCACCATCCGGAAAGTGCTCCCCGGAGCAGACGATGACTTCGAGATATTTTCAAACGATTCGCTTATCAAACAGTTCAACGATCTGACTTTTATTGTAAAAATGGGAGCGGTCGGCATTGCATGTATCGCTTTACTGGCGGCGGGTGTGGGAATCATGAACATCATGCTGGTCTCAGTGACGGAACGGACAAAGGAGATCGGCATTCGCAAGGCGCTGGGTGCAACGAAAATAAATGTGCTGCTGCAGTTCCTCAGCGAGTCGGTGATCTTCAGTCAAATCGGCGGCGTCATCGGCATCATCACCGGATCATTGCTCGGCAATGTGCTTTCGCTGATTATGAGCGCGCCGGCAATCATGCCATGGAATACCAGCGTGGCAATTCTTTCAACGCCATTTTTGGATTTCACAGCGCTGGAGATGAACATTGTCGCTATCGTCTTCTGTTCCATGATCGGAATTGTGTTCGGGGTGTACCCTGCGTGGAAAGCGGCAAACCTCGATCCGATTGAATCGCTGCGATACGAATAGTTTGCTGCACTCTTACAAAGCGCCGCGATAGGGGGCGAAGAGATTCAACCCCTCCTACCGCGGCTCTTCTTCTTTTTGGAGCTCCTGGAGCAAGTGGGGGGAGAGGGGAGGAGCGTCTGCATAGTGCCGGACTACCTCATCATATTTCCGAAAAAAATCTGCCGGGCCTGCAACCAGCGATTCTGCAAGAACTTTTCTCCCCAACTTGGCATCAATGTGATACGCCATGAGCAGGCCGGCTGCCGCTCCATAGTTCTTCTCCATCGAACCGGAGAGATTGGCGTTCAATATTAATTCACGGGCACGCTGTGAAGTAGTGCGGGGATCCGAGAGTTCGTCAAGCGCAGCGTTGAGTGCAGGAATCGACTTCTGGAGCTGCAGGATGAATTGCGGAGGGAAAGAACCACCGAACACCTCCTGCATGGAGAGATAGTACGCAACTCCTTCATTCTGCACGAGTTCAGCAACCACACCAGCGCTTGTTTGTCTTGCATGAAGATTTTGCCACACCATTGACTGGGCTTGATACGCGCTGAAAACCGCATGAAAAGTCTCATGCCCCAGTGTGCTGAGCACTTCGACAAATCGACTCTGGAGATCATCGCCCTGTTGCGCTGACCGGGTGAGATTCACAACGATGACAGGCGTGCCATCTTCATCGCCGACAAACATCGGAGTGTCCCCCTTCCACAGTACCCTTCGCACGTATGCGGATGCGTTCTCGTTGCCGAATGCGACAAAGTAAACGGGGATGGTAATGGAGACGGGGGCATTTTCGGGGAAAAACTGGCGGATGGTTGCGAGCACCCTCCTATCCAGTTGCCGGCGTTTGCATTCTGCAAGAAGTGATCTGACTTCGGAGATTCGATTTTGTGTTTCCTTGAGCCCAAAAAGATCATCAGCGCTGGAGAAGTGAGCCTGGAATGATTCGAGTGCTTTGAGGAATAATTCAGGCGATGCGCTGCGTCGTGCCAGCATCAGGCTGGTGGCAGCCGCGATGCGATTTCCCCGCAATTCGCCAACGCGGTGCGCCTGTCCTTCTGTGCCATCGTACAATCCCACGAGCTGGTCGGCGGAGACGAAATCCAATTGTAAGGTGACATCAAATGCAGCCCAGGATTGGGCGAGCAGGGGAGAACAGAATAGAAATAAAGCTGTGAAGAAACGCATCATAGACATGCCTGCAAAAAAGTGACGGCCCCGAAATCGGAGACCGTCACAATATACGAAATTGCAGACTTTATTTCGCTTTTCCTTCGAGTTCGTCGGCGATTGCCGATGCTCCGTAGATCTTTCTCATGCATTCGATGATGGCAGCTGTATGCACGGACACTGCGCGGTTCTTCTCCTCGGAATACAGGAATCGGCCGGGAAGGCTTTCGATATTGCCATCGAAAATCAATCCGATAATCTCACCATCCTTGTTAATGGTGGGAGAGCCGGAATTGCCGCCGATGATATCGCACGTGCTGACAAAGTTGAGCGGCGTTGCAAGGTTCAATTTGCCAACTCCATCGATATAGCGTTTTGGCAAGGCAAAATCACCCTTGTTGCCGAAGCTGTACGCACGGTCGTACAAACCGTACATTGTAGTAATGGCCGGCGCTTTGGTCCCATTCATCGGGTAGCCGATCATCGTCCCATAGGAAAGGCGGAGTGTGAAGGTGGCGTCAGGATACGTCGATTTTCCGTACACCGCAAACCGCGCTTTGCCGATTGTTTCGCTTGCAGACGTGATAATGCTCGATACATTTGTTTCGGTCCACTTGCGCAATTCATCGCCCATGGGTGCAATCTTGCGAGCCACAACGATCATCGGGTCTGTGGATGCGGCAATGGCTTTTTCACCACCTTCCATCAATGATTTGCGGAATGCAGGATCGGCCAGTTTTGTGCCGGCCACCAGTTCTTTAGCGACGGCGGCCGGTTCTTTACCGTCCAGTACCGCTTTGATGAACGGATCATCCGCACCCAGTTGTTCAAGTGCGTCCTGAAGACGGTCCGCCAGCATGAGTTCATCAAGATCTGCATAGACGGGGGCCGGGGAGAGGAGGCGGAACTTTGTCGAATTGAGATTCGCGTCTTGGTACTGCGGAAGACGCTCACCGTTGGGTTTTTTGGTTTCGTAGGAGTACCGCACAAGATTCAATGCGAAGCTGCCGAGACTTCCGGTCAAGCCTCGATAGTTTGATTCTTTGGCACGTTGTCTGGCACGATCTGACGCGGCCGCAATGGAGTCCCATGCCCAAGCATAGGCTTTCTGCCATCCCGGATTGGCATTGACGCGATCGCGAAAATCTTTTTCTTCCGCCTGTTTCTTTGCAACGAGATTCTTGTCAAGCAGGCCTTCATACTCGCCGCCAAGAGCCTTCAGACTATTCTCAATTCCAAAAATCTGAGCCAGTGCGCGACGTGATTGTTCGGGACCCATTGCGGCATATTTCTTCAACAACTCCACACGGTGATGGAGCGACTTCAGCATGAGCGGATAGGTGACGTCGCGTTGCTGAATCAACTGTGCCATCGTCTGAAGGCGGTTGGTGGATCCGGGATGACCGGACACAAATACGAGATCGCCTTCTGCGGCGCCCTTGGAATTCCATTTCAAATAGTGCGCAGGCGTAATCGGTTTGTTGTTCTCATAGATGCGGAAGATGGTGAAGTCGAGATCGTAGCGCGGGAATGTGAAATTGTCCGGATCGCCGCCGTAGAAAGCGATTTGCTCTTCCGGCGCGATGACGAGCCGCACATCGGTGTACTTTTTGTACCGGTAAACCCAGTACTCGCTGCCCTGATAGAATGTCACGATATCGGATTGCAGGCCGGTTTTCTCACTGCTCTCTTTTGTAAGCTGTGCGACGGCCGCTTTGCGGGCATCGTACGCTTCTTTTTCGGTCATTCCAGATTTGACGGTGCCGAGAACCTTCGCAGTCACATTTTCCATCGATATGAGGACGTTCAGCTCGAGGTCGGCGCATTTTACTTCCTCGGCTTGTGTCGCGGCGTAGAAACCATCCGTTACATAATCCTTATCCTTGTTGGAAATTTTTTGAAGCTGGCCCAACGCGACGTGATGATTTGTCAACACAAGGCCGCTGGCGCTGATGAAGGAGCCCGAGCCCCCGTCATTGAAGCGGACACTGGAGAGGCGGATGTGATCGAGCCATTCCTGTGTCGGTGTGAAGCCGTATTTTTCTTTCAGCAGCTTGGATGGCGGGTTGTCCAACGTCCACATCCCTTCGTCGGCCTGTGCGGGCAGCACGAATAATGCTGATATCGCAAGAAGAAGAGCGAGTGAAAGAACGGTGTTTAGTTTTTGAGTCATACAATACTCCGGTCAATGATGGATGAATGAATTGAGGCCTCTGAAAAAGTCATTGCGAGGAGCAAAGCGACGAAGCAATCTCTTCAAACAAACAAAAAACTAGATTGCTTCGACAAAAAACGTCTCGCAATGACTTAATCCTGTTGTTTTTCAGAAGTCTCGAATTATGATTTCATACGCTTGCCTTTTTCCTCCTCGGTAAAGATCCATCCGACAATCTTCCCGGGGTCGATATCGTAAAATTGGACAAATATTCTCTATTGCGGAAAAATCTCGAACTGGTTTCACTTTCGGAAAGTTTCTCGATTGTTGTCATCAGTTCCTTGAACCGGTTTTTCCATTTTTCAATCTTGGAGACCTGGAGATCAACCCATCCATTGATTGCCCACAGATTGATCGACTTGGCAGTGACGGGTAATGCATTTTCACCCCAGAAGGCCGGGATCTTGATCTCGTTGCCGCGCAGGAGCGTCTTGCCATCCGGCATTAGGATGGGAATGCCGATGGAGATGATAGGTTTGATTTCCTTCGTGATCGGTGCATCGGGAGTCCTTCCCATCAGGAAGAGAAGAAGCGTATGCGCTCCTGCGACGGATGATTTGCTCAGGAGGACGCTCGACGGTTTCTCTTCGCTGTGCGTGTAAGGGATGTTGAGGCCCATGCCGCTCGTGCCGATCTTGACATAAATGCTGGTGCCTACCTGGTGCATTGATTTATAGAAGATCTGCACGTGGCGTATTGGCTGGGGAATGTAGAGTGTGCAGATCAGCCGTTCTGTCACTTCATGCAGTGTGTTCTTCGATCCGGCGCGGGATGCCTTCAGTTCCTTGACGACAGAACGGGCGCTCTGAAAGATGTCGTGGTATGCAATGCCGGTGGCGGAATTGACGCAATCGATGACGATATCTGGTTTGAATTTTTTCAGAAGTTGATAGAGGGCAAAACGGTGAAGTACGGGTTCGGAGAGTTCGTCGAGAATATCATCCATATACTTTGTGCGCATGGCGGGGTCAGCGAGAATTTCCTCGCGGTTGATATCTTTGAATTCATGCCGTGTAAAAATATTGCCCCACCAGGCAATGAAGAAACTCTTCCCCGTCTCGGGATACTCTTTCTCCATTTGCGCAACGGCCTCTTTCGCCTCCGATTCTTTCAGCGACGTCAGAATAATCCGTTTGGGTTTTTCCTCCATCAGCTTTCTGCACACCGCGGAGCCGACGAGGCCCCATCCGCCGATGACAAGCACGGTCTTGCTTTTGATATCCATGTCAGGTACCTGCTACGGCACGAAGTGTATGTATAAGTAGTTAGTGCAGTCCACCGAGATGCCCTCCGGGACTGAGCATCGTGCCGACGCCGAAAGCGATAGCCGCGGTCAAAAGGCCTACTAATGTCATCTCAAGGCCGCTGCGCCACCAACTGCGTCCTGTGACAATTGTTTTGAGTGAGCCGACAAGGAAGTGTGCAACTGTGCTGATGCCGAGGCTGGCGATAACGGCCGGTGCCCCATTCAGGAAGAGGAAGGGAATAACAGGTATGATGCCACCCACAGCTGTTGCGGCGGTAGCAGAGAACGCTTCCTTTATAGGATTCGGAAACGATATCGTAGAGAGGCCGAGTTCTTCCTGTGCAAGTGTCTTCAGGAATTGTTCCGGCTTCTGCATCAGTCGTTCGGCCATCATAGAGGATTCTTCGGCAGAAAATCCTTTGAGTTGATAAAACAGCTCGAGCTCTTCCCGCTCTTCCTCCGGATTCTGCTCAATTTCCCTTCGCTCACGCTCGATTTCGGCTTCGTAGACTTCGCGTTCCGATTTTCGTGCGAGATATGCACCCGATCCCATGGAAAGCGCGCTGGCCAGCGTACCGGCAACGCCTGCGACAAGCACGATATTGCTTCCGCCGGAATAGCCCGCCATACCGGACACAATGCCGAAGACGGCACCGAGTCCGTCGTTAGCGCCGTAAATCGCCTGTCCGATCCATCCGCCCGAGTGTCCCGCATGCCATTTTTCTTTTTTAAAAATGGATTCGAGACGCTGTTCCGGATGTTCATCTTTCAATTCGGACTCGAGGACTCTCGCGTGCACCCGCTCTTCCTTCATGATGCCACGGAGGAGCGCGCTATCCGCTTCGCTGGAAAAGACTACAGCATCGGCTGCATAATCATCCGTATGCTGATCTTCGGTTTCTTCCAGCCGGCGGATTGCGTTCGCTGAGCCGCTCTGAATCATCAACCATCGCTGAATTTTCCGAAAGAGAGATTCGCTGAATGAGGGGATCTCTCCGCCCAGCGTGCGCAGGCGATCTTCAATCTTGCGTGCATGGACCTCTTCGGCTTCTGCTAATTTGAAGAGGACGGATTTTCGTTGTTGGTTGGATTCTTTCTCGGCGAGTCTGCGATACGTCTCAGCTCCCGTTTTTTCCCGGCGCCAACTTTCCTGCAGGGATTTGGTTAATTTTTCACTCATGGCAAAAAGATACAGCTATTTGTTTGAAAGGGCAAATCATTGATGTTTTGTAACCCCTCAGCGAAAAAGACATGGAACACGGATGACACAGAAAAAGCACGAGATTTTCACTGAAAGAATAATTATGTGAATTGGAAGAAATGTCATTTCGTTTCATTCTGAAGAAATTCATCCGTGGAAGTCAGTGCTTTTTCCGTGTAACCTGTGTTCTTCTTCTTCACTGTTGAGGGCAGAAAACTATTCGCCGAGCAGCGCATTCAGCGCACCTGTGGCTCTCTTTTTTCAGTCAAGTAACTCGCGTTACACAGACATGGGCGACGCCTCTATCCCATGCGTAAAAATTCTTAACGCAAAGTCGCAGAGAAGAATATTAAGACAAACCTTAGCGGCTCTGCGACCTCTGCGTCCCTGTGTTAAAAAGAGACTCAAGTTTTCAAGTTACTTAGGAGTTACGTGTTTTGACCATATATAGACAAGTCACAGAGTCAAAAAGGAAAAAGGCAAAAGTCTTAAGTTCGAAGCAAAAAATTGAGCGTGGATGCTGTCAGAGGGAGAGATGAACGGTTGCGGAATTCCCCTCCTGCCGGACATGACTCGAATAAAAAGCTGGTGAGTCTGCGTCTGGAATAGGGCGATGATGCGGGGGGATGAAAACCGATCAGGGTTCCCCCGAATTTCAGTTTGCGTAAAGGTACCGCTTAATCTTCTGTGTCGGCGTTTTTTCGAATGGTTCGGTTTGTTCAATAATCCTGCTGATGCGGGAAAAAGCGGACACCTGATCGTTGGCTTGATTCTTGACGTCCTCGAGCAGTGTCGCAATCCTCTCCGTTACCTCTGATTCTTTCAAGTTCAGTTCTGCTGCTTCGACATCCAGCTTCTCATAATCCAAATGAACACGGGCCACGAGAAGTCCCTGTTCTTGGAAGACCAACGATTCCAGCACTTCATCGTGGCGATTGATGACTGATTCGATTGCTTCGGGATAGATATTTTCTCCGGTGGGGCCGAGGATCACATTCTTAATGCGCCCTTTAATATAGAGATAGTTGTTTTCGTCGAAGCTGCCCAAGTCGCCTGTGTGGAACCAACCGTCCGGTGTCAGGACTTCAGCAGTGCGTTCCGGTTCGCGGTAGTATCCCTTCATGACACTGGGGCCGCGAACGACGATCTCGCCTTCGCTGGTTTTCGGATCAGGATTCTCGATTTTAACCTCGAGCCCTTCGACAATCGGTCCGGTGGATCGGAAACGGGTGTGCTCTGCATTTGCACCCGCGACGAGTGGCGATGTTTCGGTGAGCCCGTAGCCGATGGCGTAGGGGAATCGCGCCTCCCGCAGGAATCTTTCCACCTCTGCGGAGAGGGCGGATCCGCCGACACCGAAAAATTCCATCGCACCGCCGAAAGTCTTCATCAGCTTTCGTCCGGCAATTCTATTGATGCGCTTACGAACGACAGGGAATTTATACATCAGGCGGAGAATCCGTTTTGTTCGTATCTCCGGAAGGATTCGTGCCTTGTACATTTTCTCGATGATGAGCGGGACAGTGAGCATCGCCGTCGGTTTGACAATTTCGAGTGCCGGTAGAAGAACGGCAGCCGTCGGCGGTTTTTTGACGTAATAAACGCTGGCGCCCTGCATGAGCGGCAGAATGAGGCCAAGTGTGCACTCATAGACGTGGGCCAGCGGGAGAATAGAGAGCATCCGGCTTCCCGGGCCGATCGGCGGTATCTTTGATGACCGGGCTGCATTCCACACCAGATTTTTGTGCGTGAGCATGACACCCTTGGAATGTCCGGTGGTGCCCGACGTATAGATAATCGCAGCAAGATCTTCTTCACGAACCCGGTCCGGAAAAATACCTGCCATGCGCAGAGCGATCCCTTTGATTTTTTTCAGCTCCTTGCTTCCGTCGGCCATGAGTTTTTTCAGCGTGGCCTTTGAAGTCTCCGCTTCGATAATAGAGAAATCATTCAGAAGGATGACGCAGGAAAGGTCGTCAGAGCCGAGGTCTTCAACTTTTTGATAGAAGCGTTCGGAGATGAATACCGTTTTCGCTCCGGAATGCCTAATGATATGGTGAATTTCGGAAGTATGAAAATCCGGCAGGACGGGCACGACCACGGCACCCATGCAAGTGATTGCAAAATATGCGATACCCCAATGGGGGCTGTTTTCTCCGATAACGGCAACACGATCGCCCGCAACAACTCCCTGATTGCGCAAGAAGGCCGAGAGATGATCAATCTGTTTCTTCATCTCTCCGTATGTAATCTGCGGTTCGTCTGTGTAGGAAATTGCACACTGTGCCGCAAATGCCGCAGCACTGTGCTCCATTACCGCAGGGATCGTCATTTCGGTTGGTACATACACAGTATCGTCTCCTCAGTCTTATGATCAACGCTACGGGATACAAACGTTCTGCAACGGGAGTACAATATACACAAATCAGAAAAAAAGAACACAATCGCAGACTATATCACAGATTAAACAGATTGCGCAGATTACGCAGAAAAAAGGAGTGATGATAACAATTAAATTCTCTAAACATGCATAGATTTATTTACCGGAGAAGAATCGTTTCTGTGTGATCTGCGCTACTCATTTTTTAGGAGATTGCTGACCGTGACGAAAGAAAAGCCACGGGCGCGGAGTGATTCTATGATAACAGGCAGTGCTTCTGACGTGTGCCAGCCATGGCCATTCATGTGCATCACCACGATGGATCCATTCTGTGCCGCATGGATCACATATCGGGCCAGACGATCCTTGGTAAAAGACTTATCCGGATCTCCGGATGCGAGATCGTATTGCACCGCACGAAGGCCGCACGAGGCGGCGATGCGCACGACGTGCGAATCGAGTTCTCCAAACGGGGCGCGAAAGAGACTCATTCTCTTTCCGGTAAGCGTGGTGAGGATTCTGTTTGTCTCCAATAGTTGCCAGCGGATACTGTCATCTGGAAGACGCGTCAAGTGAGGATGCGAGTATGTGTGATTGGCGAGTTCCATGCACGGCAGAGAGGAAAGATACTTGGTATCTGCCGGACGCTCTTTCATCCATTTGCCTCCCAGAAAAAGAGTGGCAGGTACGTGTTTTTCAACCAGGATATTGATGACAGTTGAATCATAGCGGGCGCTGTCTTTGGTGGAGCATGCGTCAAAGGTGAGAGCGATGAGTTTCGTCGTGCGGGTGCCATGAAAGATCACTTCAGGAAGTTCAGCAGTGGTCTGCGGTACCCAGCCCGGCGTGCAAATAGTAAAGAGTGTGTCGGGCGGGCGGGACGCCACGGGTACACTCTTCGAGAAGTGAGTATCGACAGTGCTCAGAAATCCGGTTGCAAATAAGATCACCGCCAGCACCAGGCGGACAGACTTTTTCACGCCCACTGCATCAATCCAAGCCGGAACGGATTTTCAATGTCTTCATGATGCGGTAGCACCCGCACTGTATGTCCCATCCGTCCGCTGGACTCAAGGGTGATTGTCGTAACGAATTCGTCAGGCTTGCCTTTTGTTCGCTGGCGGTGTTCCATGGGGGCAACGCGGGGGGATTCAATATCGCCGGCGGCATTCAGCGTTCCATAGAACAATTCTACCGAAACATCTTCCGGTTTTAAGGACCCAAGCTCAAGAATTGCCCGAACAACGAACTGGTCTCCCACTTTGAGATCCGCATTTTTCTCCGCAGTCACTTGCGTAATGCGCACCGAATGCCATGCGGCTGCAAGCTGCGATTTCCAGACGGCAAGTCTCTTCGCATGTTTGAGCTGATCCGAGGTGAACAGCACGTGCCGTTTCAACGCGGGGACGTACATCTGTTCTGTGTACTCCCGCACCATCCTGTTTGTGTTGTATTCCGGGCCGATGCTGCGCATTGCCGTTTTCATTTTTGTAATCCATCCGCGCGGCAATCCATCCTCCGTACGCGAATAGAACAGCGGGACAATTTCTTTTTCCAGCAGATCGTACAGGTCATTCGATTCCACTTCGTCCTGATAGGTCTCATCCGCATACTCTTCGCCATGGCCTATTGCCCATCCGGTGTTGACGTTATAGGCTTCGTCCCACCAGCCGTCGGGGACGCTCAGGTTGATGGCCCCATTGAGGCCGGCTTTCATACCACTGGTACCGCTGGCTTCCATCGGTCGCCGGGGAGTATTCAGCCACATATCCACCCCCTGCACGAGATAGCGGGCGACGACCATGTCGTAGTCTTCGATGAACATGATGCGGTGCCGCACTTCTGGTCGGCGGGCGAAATGAACGATCTGGCGGATCAGGTCCTTGCCGGGATTATCGTGCGGATGTGCCTTGCCGGCGAAGATGATCTGGAGTGGGCGGTCTTTGTCCGTTAACAATTTGATGAGCCGTTCAGGATTACGCAGCAGGAGAGCGGCTCGTTTGTATGTTGCGAAGCGGCGTGCGAACCCGATCGTGAGAGCTTCCGGGTTGAGGATTTCCTGGGCCTGCGAAATTTCACTGGCCGGAGCGCCGCGTCCTTCCAGTTGTGCCTTCATACGATGGCGCGCGAATGCGACCAATCGTTCGCGGCGCCGCTCATGCGTGCGCCAGAGTTCTTCGTCCGGAATATGGTGAACACGTCCCCATAGTCCGTAGTGCCCAGGATCTTCACGCCAGCCCGGACCCATATAGCGATCGAACAGCGTTCCCATGTCGTTGCTGATCCAGGTGGGAGCGTGGACGCCGTTGGTAATCCAGGAGATCGGAATCTCCTGAACAGGAATGTTCTTCCAGACATTTTGCCACATGTGCTGCGACACCGTACCATGCAACTTGCTCACGCCGTTGCTGTACCCCGTCATGCGAAGTGCCAACACCGTCATGCAGAAGTCTTCCGATTCATTATCCGGATTTTGCCTGCCGAGTCCGAAGAAATCTCTTTGTGATAATCCCATCGATGCGCAGTAGTCGGTAAAGTATTTCTGCATGAGCGCGGTCGAAAAATAGTCATTGCCTGCGGGAACAGGCGTGTGTGTTGTAAAAGCCATACTTGCAGTGACCGCCTCCCGTGCTTCCGCGAAAGAGAGCGACAAATGTTCCATCGCATCTTTGCATCGTTCGAGCGTGAGAAATGCTGAGTGGCCTTCGTTGAGATGGAAGACGGATGGCGTGATGCCGAGGGCTTTGAGAGCACGGTAGCCGCCGATGCCGAGAAGAATCTCCTGCATCATTCTCAATTCACGATCGCCGCCATACAATTGATCCGTTATGTTTTGATCGTCCTGAGAATTGTTGGGAATATTCGTGTCCAGCAGATAGAGCGGCACGCGCCCGACCAGTACTTTCCAGATTTGTGCACTGACAGCCCGTCCCGGCAATTGCACCTGGATAAGAATCGGCCGGCCGTCTTTGTCGACCTGGCGCTCCAGCGGAAGAGTGTAGAAATCATTTTCCGGATATCGTTCCTGCTGCCAGCCGTCGGCATTGAGGTACTGTCGAAAATAGCCCTGCTGGTACAGAAGTCCGACTCCGACCAACGGAAGTCCGAGGTCGCTGGCCGATTTTAGATGATCGCCGGAGAGCACACCGAGCCCGCCGGAATAGTTCTGCAGGCATTCCGTCAGCCCAAATTCCGCTGAGAAATATGCGAAGGTGATCTTTTCAGATTTGCCGTGCGTTTTGTCGTACCAGGTATTTGTTGCGTTGCAATACTCATTGAACTTCCGGAAGGCACGATCCATTTGGGCAAGAAAAGCATCATCACGGGAGAGCGTATTGACGCGATCCTGCCGGATCATGCCCAGCATGAGGGTCGGATTGTGGTGCGTCCGTTCCCAGAGCTCGGGATCAAGCCGAATGAAGAGCTCAATGATTTCGTGGTCCCATGACCAGAGAAGATTCTGTGCGAGCGTATGGAGGCATTCCAATTCTTTTGGGATGGAAGGAGCAACCATGTACGACGAAATCGGTCGGGTCATATTTTGCCTCAGATTGTGCGATTTGTGACTGTAGTGAAGGTAATGAACTCAATCGACAATAACCACGGATGGGAGAGAAAGCACTCCTACTAGCAGGTTCTTTCTTCTATAATCGACAGTTTCAGGAAAAAAAACAGTCGAGCTGCCGGAAAACAAGAAGAAGTATTGAACACTCTAAAGTCCGGTGTTTTCCGAACTCATGCCGACATCCAGCCTGACGACGAAAGTCTCCATAACGAAACGGAGGCCGATGTCAGGATTGCTGTGGAAGCCGTTTGCTCTCCATTGATCGGGCGTATGCCAGACCTGTCCCGCGTCGTACCCGAAGACACCCTGCAGTCGCCGGTAACCGGGGAACCGCAATTCAAAATTGACCAGCATCATTCCATTGTCCACAAACCTGTCCATTGTGTATCCGCGCAGCGTGTTGTTGCCTCCCAGCGAACTCAGCGCCCAGAGGGGTATGTTGTCTCCGGCGACGTGCTGCAGCCGATGGAGGCAAGAAACTCGGTCATGAAGCCGCGCGTTGCGATGATGTCGAATTCCAGTGGATCACGAACATACGTTTCCTTCGATTCTTTCGAAGAACTATTTCCCGGTGCGAAGAGATTGGCTTCGCGGTATTTGTCATAGTCCGCTGTGACGTCGAGTGCGATCGGATAGACCGTTCCCAGCCGGCGTTCCATATCCGGCCAGGAAAAGACGACGCGATACCATCGCGCGGCGGTACGGGAACGAGTCCCTTGTTCTCGCGTGGAAACTGCATTGAAAAAATCAAAAATCCCGCTGCTACGGTCATGTAGGAAAGAACGAAGAGTGTCCGGACGACATAGGTCTGAATAGACGAGGGACTAATCGTTCCCCAATCGGTCATGACTGTCACGCCAATACCCACGAGCGTCCAATGCAGCGTCGTCGCGGTGGGATTCGCCGGCGGCCGGTAGAACATAAACATCCTTATCAGCACCGTCACAAGTCCGGTAACGAAGATCACGATGATGGAGACTGCCGATGGATAGTAGGGGATCAGCGAAGGATGACGGGTGAGGTTGGCGCTCTGCCGTTGCATGACTGCGTCTGTACGCGTACCGATGGAGGAAAGTTCGGCAAGCAGATGGGCGGACTCGGGAATGCGGAGCCGTTCGCCGTTCCATGTGAGCAGTGTGTCGCCGGAACGGATGCCGTCGCCGTTTTTCTCAACGAAAAATGGAAAACGCGGACGGTCAACTACATGTGGAAAGTGAAACAGGCAGATGCAGATCAGGACAAGGTCACAGATCCCGAAGAACATCAGCCGTGGAGGAAGCCGGACCATCACTATCCCCCTTACGTGTGAATACTATCCGTTTATCCAGGTGATACTTGATCCAATAGCCGAGCGAAAGACCGATGGCCGCTCCCACATATTTCGCGTGCGGAGCGTGAAAGAGCCAATCAAATCCCACTTCGATACCCCAAAACAACAACGTTGTGCCGACACCGGTCAGCGAGTACAGAATGAATGTCAGAGAAACATCAGACGGTTTCTGCGACGTATGGTAGAAAATAAAAAACTTGTCCAAAAAAAATTTAACCAGAAGTCCGGCGCCGGTACCGATCGCCATTGCTGCAAAGAGCGCGAAAGGGCCCGCATACACTGTCAGTGTGCAATATTGCAAGAAGAGGTTGCATGCCGATGCGATGCCTGCGAAAGCGATATACTTTGCGGCGGTCTTCACTCGCGTGGGCCGCGCATAGATTTGGAAAAAAGGTACTCGAGATCGCTCAAGCCGCGTTCGATGAAGAACGGGATCGATTCGCCAAATGAATGCAGAATAATGACCGCGTTGACGTTGGCATCTTTTTGGGAAGCATGAGCGATGCGTTTGGAGATGCCTTCGTTCACCGTGGATACTTTTTTATAGATCTCGATTAGCGAAGACAGGTTCCAGTCCGGTTCTTTTCCCTCCCGCATGACGAAAAACTGCGCGGTCAGATACGCAGAGACTGCACGATAGAGTGTCTCCATGGGCGTGGCAAAAGGGAGGTGAAAGCGAACCATCGGGCGAAGTTCATCCAATATCGGACAATTGCTGGTGGCCATATAGATGCCGAGAATCGAACTCAGCCCTTTTTGTACTGTGGTTGCTTTGAGGTACGTGCGCTCCGGCGCGGTGACGGTCACCGTGGTTTTCTCGTACGAGACAGTGAGATGGAACTCGTTCACAAGGTGGGCGAAGTTAACGGCGATCGGACAGTATGCGCTCTTTCCGACCAGTGGACAATTGGCACAAGGATAAAAGTCCAGTTTCGTCCAGTCGGGCGGCGTTGTCTGGTCGTCGCGCAGCAGCTCCAATGTCGTTGCGTGAAGCAGGACATCAAAGCTCTTCTCCGTGCCGTCTTCGAACGCAAAGACGTACCGGTAGGAAAGATGTTCGTCGGAAGAAGAGAGAGACATGCATAATTATCGTCAATCGAAATGATTTTTGCAAGTATATTGATTCTTCCATGATTTGTTAGTATTGTGATTCAATAAATTGTTCGCTGATGGTACGCAAATCGCTTGGTACGAACATCCTTTTTCCCTAATGGACGGTTTTGTAATAGAGACGCCATTGTAATGCCATTAAAGGAAAAGGTCTTTGAGAGCAGCGTCAAAGTTGTCTTTGAGATCGTCAAAAAAGAAAACGGCAAGGTGGCATGCGATGGATATTTCCATCATACGATGGTGCACCTCGCCAATGGCCGCGCCGCCGAAATACCACATGGATTGTTGAAAAGTACTCAGTCTGAGGCAAAGTAACTGTTCCTTCATCCACTGTTCAAGGAGACACTGTACCGATGAATAATCTTTTTGCCAAAAAACCTTTGGCCATGCTGCTGGCAGAAATGAAGGGCGAAAACCGGCTCCGTCGTGTTCTGGGTCCTGTGACCCTCTCCAGTCTTGGCGTGGGAGCAATTATTGGTACAGGTATTTTTGTATTGACCGGAATCGGTGCGCACGACAAAGCCGGTCCGGCGCTGATTCTCTCTTTCGTGGTGGCGGGTATTGCCTGCATCTTTGCAGCACTCTGCTATGCTGAATTTGCCTCAATGGTTCCCGTAGCAGGATCTGCCTACACGTACGCCTATGCGACAATGGGAGAGTTGTTTGCATGGATTATCGGCTGGGATTTGGTTTTGGAATATGCCGTTGCATCGGCCACGGTGGCGCACGGATGGTCCCACTATTTTCAGGACTTCATCGGCATTTTTGGAATCAAATTACCCCAGGCCTTTACTATAGCGCCGTTTGACTACGATACCGCCCTCGGACATTTCGTGACAACCGGCGCGATGTTTGATCTGCCCGCAATTCTGATCACCATCGTTGTAACGGCAATTCTGGTGAAAGGAATTCAAGCGAGCGCTACCTTCAATGCGACGATGGTTGGCATCAAATTGGTCATTGTGTTCTTTGTTATTATCGTCGGTGCTTTTTATATTGATCCGAAAAATTGGCAACCATTTGCTCCGTTCGGTTATGGCGGCCTTTCCTTCTTCGGGCATACGCTGTTCGGACAAACCGACGTCAATGGAACTGCACTTGGCATGCTGGCCGGTGCGGCGACAATTTTCTTTGCCTATATCGGATTTGATTCTATTTCCACGCATGCAGAGGAAGCGAAAAATCCGCAGCGCGACGTTCCCATCGGAATTCTGTCATCACTGGTCATTTGCACCGTTCTGTACATCGCCGTCTCTGCAGTCCTCACGGGAATGGTTCCCCGAGAAAAAATTGACTTGAACGCACCGGTCTCCAATGCGTTTGCGGTGGTGGGCTTACCCTGGGCGCAATTCTTGATTTCATTGGGCGCCATTGCCGGCATTACGTCCGTGTTGCTGGTGATGATGTTGAGCCAACCGCGTGTGTTGCTGGCGATTGCGCGGGATGGATTGATTCCGGTAAGTTTCTTCGGTGCAATACATGACAAATTTCGGACGCCGTGGAAATCCACCATCCTCACCGGTATATTTGTTGCCATCATGGCGGCGTTGCTGCCGCTTCGAATTCTCGCGGAGTTGGTCAACATTGGAACACTGCTTGCTTTTGTGATTGTTTGTGGAGCAGTACTGATAATGCGCTATACGAATCCGGAGGCCGTGCGCCCGTTTCGCGCGCCGTTTGTGCCGCTGGTTCCGATTCTGGGCATACTGACCTGCGTCATGTTGATGTTCTCGCTGCCGGTGGAGAACTGGTGGCGGTTGATTATCTGGCTGGCAATCGGCTTCATTATTTATTTCGGATATGGCCGGCGACACAGTGTTCTTGCGAAGCTGCGGAAGGCGGAGCAACAATAGGAATTGCATTATAATCCGATTACTGCCGGCATTTCGCAAGAAGTGCCGGCACTTCTATTCCAGATGCTTTTGTGAAGGATGAGGAATGTTCATCGGACATTTTGCAGTAGCGTATGCCGCGAAGAGAGTTGCACCAAACGTATCGCTCGGCACACTGTTCATTTCTGCCCAACTCCTCGATCTTCTCTGGCCCCTCTTTCTCCTGCTGGGAATCGAGCACGTTCGCATCGCTCCGGGGATCACCGCATTTACGCCTCTCGACTTCTATGACTATCCTTATACACACAGTCTTGTTGGCGCTTTCTTCTGGGCCATTCTCGCTGCTGCACTCTATTACAGAGTACGTCGGGAGATAAAACCGGCGCTCGTCGTCGTCGTCGTGGTTTTCAGTCATTGGCTTCTGGATTTGGCGACACACCGGCCCGACTTGCCGATTGGGCTCGGCGGCGGTATGCTGGTGGGATGGGGTCTCTGGAATTCCATTCCAGCAACGATGATAGTGGAAATTACTTTGTTTGCCGCAGGAGTCCGAATCTATCAGAAGTCGACACGTGCCCGTGACCGGATTGGTATATACGGATTCTGGTCGCTGGCGGTGTTTCTTGTGATTGTATATTTTGCCAACGCCTTCGGTCCGCCCCCGCCCAATGTGGAGATGATTGCGGTCGCGGGAAATGCCACCTGGCTCTTCGTTGTGTGGGCGTATTGGATAGACCGTCATCGAGTTTCTATTCTTTCTCAACAAGAAGCATGAACGGAAATCCGTCACCAGCCACAAAGGCGCCAAGACACAAAAAAAGAGAGGAAGCTTTCTCATGCCCTGGTGTCTTCGTGACGACACTATTCGACTAAATTTCTATGTAAGAAAGATTCTTCTGATGAGTGATGCACATAAAAAATTTCAATCACTCGACGAACTGAGGGCATTGCTGCCTGAATCGGAGAGAACGAAACCTGTTTCGACTCCACTGAAAAAAGGACATGACGGACGCGGGAAGAGTCTGCGTGTACTGCTGGACACCAAGGGACGCAAAGGAAAGAGTGTCACCATTGTGTGCGGGCTGCAACATAATCCCGACACGATGGAAGAGATCGCAAAAATTCTGAAGCAGCATTGCGGGGCTGGAGGAACGGTCAAAGACGGGGATATCGAAATTCAGGGAGATCAACGAACGAGAGTTGCTGAAAAACTGCGCCTCATGAACTATGATGTCAAGCGGTAGGGTCTCATGTGCTCGATCAAAAAGGGGAAGTTGTGAGAAGTTGCGATTTCTGCATCATCAGTGTTCAAAATCTTTCTCGCTGAGTAGCGGATTCAGCGCGCCTGTTGAAGACCCTCCGGGCGGCTCGCTTTTTTCAATAAAGTAACTCACGCTACGCAGAGACGAGCGGCGCCTGTATCCGCTGCGGGAAAAAAGCTTTTAACGCAAAGGCCGCAAAGACGTAAAGAAGGGTATTAAACAATCCTTCGCGACTTTGCGCCCTCTGCGTCCCTGCGTTAGAAAGTGACTCAAGTCTTCAAGTTACTTAGAAGTTACGTGGACTGTTAGAATCAATAAAATACGCGGAGCTGTAAAATGCACGAAGTTGTAAAATGCGTGTAGGCGGATAAAGATGAAAGTCACTATATTAGGCGCATCGATTGGTGTTCCGCATGCTCTGGATGGGTGACACCGGAGTGATTGGTGCGAAAAGGAAAGGTGTGTCATGAAAATTCCATCAATACATCAGGTTGTGATGGAGGGACGGCAGTCATTTGCCCGTTTCCCGTTTGTGCTCATCGATGCGATGATTGGCACTGTTGTCACGATCATTCTTATAGAGTACGAAGGTCCCGTGAGCGCCTCCGTTCTCTTTAATATTTTGTATTCGGCTCTGTTGGGAATTCCTTTGCTGCTTGCCGTCGCCCTGATGATCGAGAAAAGACAACTGCCTCCGCTTTACTCATTTGCAGCACAGTTGACAGGAATTGCTGTACTCGTTTTGTATGGAGTGACGACCCCTTCCTATCTAAACGATATCCCACTTTTTCAACTTGATCGATTTCTTCTCTTCTTCGCGGCAGTCCATTGTCTGGCGGCAGTAACTCCTTTTGCCGGTGCAGAGGGGCAGAATGGATTCTGGCGATTTGCCATGGCGATGCTCTTTCGATTCTTCGCCTCCGCTTTCTATTCTATTGTGCTCATGATCGGGCTTTCCATCGGACTTGCTGCGCTGGATCATCTTTTCGGCATCACAGTTCCGGGGAAACGGTATGCTGAAATGGTCTTTCTCATTATTGGAATTTTCAATACATGGTTTTTTTTGGCGGGAGTTCCCCGTGATCATGAGGAGCTTGAGGCGTCAACCGAGTACCCTAGGAGTTTGAAGATCTTTTCGCAATATATTCTTGCGCCGTTGGTGCTCGTTTATCTCGTCATTCTGTATGCCTATATTCTAAAAATTGTATTTCTGTGGAGCTGGCCGGATGGTTGGGTGAGCCGTCTCATCGTGGGGTTCTCCGCTACCGGGATACTGGCGCTTCTCTTCCTTTTTCCGTTGCGCGATAAGGAAGAATTCCGGTGGGTGCGCACTTTCTGGCGCTGGTTCTTTGTGGTACTGATTCCGCTGATCTTCCTACTTCCTCTGGCTGTCTACAAACGTGTTTCCATCTACGGCATCACCGAAAGCCGCTACCTGGGATTTGCGATTGCCGCGTGGCTCGGTGCGATGGTTGTCTATTATCTCCTGGCAAAAGCAAAAAGAATTCAGGTTATCCCATCGTCACTGTGTGCAGCGATGGTATTGATCGGAGTCGGTCCATGGAGCGTCTTCTCAGTTTCAGAGAGCGACCAGGTTCGGCGTCTAAAAGAAGTGCTTGTACGAAACGATATTCTTGTCAGCGACACTATTCACAAAGCCTCCGGTCCGGTGACAATTGAAGATGTGCGGCGGATAAGCGGAATCATTTCCTACCTCGGGAGTGTGCACAGCTATAATAAAATTCAACCGTGGTTCCGGGAGCGGTTACAGCGCGACACAGGGTCAGGCATTCCCAAGCTGAAAAATCCGGAGGCGGTCACGCGCCTCATGGGTGTGGAATATGTGGCGGCGTGGGCAACCGACAACGAAGCATCACTCTCTTTGAGCGCAGATGAGAATAGCCCGATCAACATTGAAGGCTACGACCGGCTGCTGGGGACATTCTTCGTCGGAAAATTCAGCGGAGTTCGTGAGTTTGCAGATGAAGGCGTCACCTTCAGGCCTCTCATGGACAGCTGTCTGCTTGAATTTGTCGTGGAATCACAAAGCGGGACAAAAGAATCTGTCCGCATCAATGTGGAGGAACTCGCGGCCAGAGTAATGAAAGCGCATGGGAACGGTGGTGTCAGGAATCTGCAGGGCGATATGTTGTCGGCAACGGCACAGGCTGCGGGGCGCACCATCAAAGTATTTTTCCACACCGTTCAATTAGAGCGCCGTCAAGGGAAACTCGTTCCTACAAGCTGCAGCATCACTATTGCGTTGACAAAAAGATAATGCAGATTAGCTGATTACGCAGATTGCACAGATTCCGTGCGGATGCTCATAGAAAGTGTTTTTGAATCACTGAGGGTTGAATTCCCCGCCGCTTGGGGCGACACGTCATTTCCGTCCAAAGGATCCTCCGGACATGTTTTTAGCGGAAATCTATTCGATGGATGCCTGATCCCAGCCAAAAACATGCTGGGACAGGCTCCAGCATTCAGGCATGACAGATACCTCGCGGCTTGCCGCGAGGACATCATTGCTTCCGATGACAATTTTCGTCAAGTCAAAAATAGGATTCTGTAATACTCTTGAATTTACTATTCTGCGTAATCTGCTAATCTGCGATCCAGTTTTGAACGACATTGGATGTGGTCATGAGTGAAGAACAATCGGAAGAAGCATTCACTCCCCAAATATTTCTTGAGAAGTATCTGACACGGCGGAATATCTCGATGCGCGAGGTTGGTGTTGCTCCCGTCGTCGTCATTTCGTGGGGATACGGCATCGTAAAATCGCTTGCCGCACAGGCGGAGGCGAAAATTCCCGAGCATTGGATGTACGGCAGACTCTACCCACTCTACGTCGGCATGGTCGGTGGCAGCGACGTCTCGTTTGTGGAAATGCCGGTCGGTGCCGCCGGAACGGTGATGGTGATGGAGGAGTTGATTGCCTGCGGAGCGCGGACATTCATCGGACTCGGCTGGGCTGGAAGCCTGCAGCCGGACATTCCGATCGGATCGTTTGTGATTCCAACATCAAGCATCCGGGAGGAAGGAACTTCATTCCACTACATCGGTGCTGATCGGCCGCTCTTTCCTGACAAAGCTCTGCAGGCAGAATTAATGCAGGCGGCCGCGGCAGCAGGCGTTTCTGTTGTTACCGGCCCGCTCTGGACTACCGATGCGCCGTACAGAGAATTGCGGAGCAAGGTGGAACGATATCGAAAGGAAGGTGTTGTTGGAGTAGACATGGAAACATCTGCGATGTATGCGCTTGGACTGTACCGTGACGTTGCTGTCTGCAATCTGCTGGTGGTGAGCGATATATTGGGAGCGGAATGGAATGTCGGTTTTGATTCGGCCGGATTGGAGCAGGCGAACCGGCTCGCTGAAAAAATTGTGGTGCGATATCTTGCTTCCCGCACATCGGGAGAACTGCTTGGCCGCAAGGAGTAACGGATATGGACACGCAAGAAAAAAGGAAAAAGGAAAACGGAAAAATTGCAGGAGCGATAATCGGCGGGAATTTTTTGTGGCGCTTGAAACTGTATTCGATCATTATCTCTGCCGGACTTCTCGGCGTTTTTTCTCTTTCAGGCTGCGGATCCGGCTCGCAGGGTTTGCAGTACCGGTTGAATCAATTCTACTCACCCGAGGTACAGCGGAACTTGAAGGAAGTTGTCCCATCGATTGTCGGCATTGGGACATCTTTTCGCTTTCGTGTAGAGTTTTATCGCTATGAACTCAGAGACGGATTTCCAATCCGGGATACGGCAAGCCCGACGGGATACCGATTGCTGCAGGGAGAAGCGGGGAGCGCTGTCGTTTCGCGCGTGGTGGATGCGCGCGGTTGCGGCGTGCTTCTACAGCGGAATGACCGCAAGTGTCTGGTTATGACAGGCTATCACATTCTCACCATGCCGGATACGATGTTCGAATATTATCGGGATATTTCCGGCCGGCCGACTGATCGTATTGCATCACGAGCAGTTAAGGTCAATGCCGTGTGTTTCGTGCTGGATCAAACCAACACACAGCATGCGGCGCGGATTCTGGTGGAGGATCCGAAGTCGGATCTTGCGCTGGTGGAAGCGGATGCCAGTCTTGCGTTGATTTCGGAGTTCCCCTGCGATCTGACGTTTGAGAAAGACCTGACATGGGGAGATCCTGTGTACGTTTTCGGCTTTCCGCAAGCGCTGCGGCAAATTATGACGGCCGTGGTGAGTCCGGCTCCCTACCCGGGATTCTTTACGATTGATGCATCCGTACGGCATGGCTTTTCCGGTGGGCCTGTGCTTTTGGTGCGCGGTGACGGTTCGCTTGCGCTGGCGGGAATCGTCCGTTCGGTGCCGGGAAGCAAACTGCGCTACCTGCTTCCGCCGACGGATCTTCCGATGGGCGCATCATTGACGGCGGAAGATCTTGCCAACACGATTGTTGCAGAAGACGATCTTCCTGAAGCGGGTATGACGTACGTCGTTGGGATTTCCAAAATCAAAAAATTTCTTCAAGATAACGCAAACAACATACGACGTGAGGGCTTCTTTCCCCCGCTGCGATCAGCACAAACGGAGGAGTAATGAATTACCGGAAATTCGGAAGAACGGGATGGGAAGTGTCGGCGCTGGGATTTGGATGTATGCGTCTTCCGACGACAGATGGCAATGCAGGGAGCGGCAATATTGATGAGCCGGAAGCCATCCGGCTGATCCGGCACGGGATTGATGCCGGCATCAACTATGTGGACACCGCCTATCCGTATCATGCAGAGAAGAGCGAATATATTGTGGGGAAGGCGCTCCTCGATGGGTACCGGCAGAGGGTGAAACTTGCAACGAAATCACCGGTGTGGCTGATCAACTCGAAATCAAGTTTCGACAAATATCTCAATGAGCAGCTCCAAAAATTGCAGACAGACAATATTGATTATTATTTGTTTCATGCGTTAGATGAGAATCGCTGGAAGAATGCAATCCTTCGCTATGATGTTCTCGAAAGAGCGGAGGCTGCGATCCGGGATGGGCGTATCGGAACCATCGGATTTTCATTTCATGACGGGCCGGAGACGTTCATCGAGATTGTGGACGGGTACGACCGGTGGTCGTTCTGTCAGATTCAGTACAATTATCTGGATACGGAAAATCAGGCAGGAACAAAGGGGCTGCAGCATGCAGCGCAGAAGGGACTCGCGGTGTCGATCATGGAGCCGCTGCTTGGTGGGCGACTTGCCACGCCTCCGAAAAGCGTCGAATCTCTTTTGACGGAAACAGGCAAAGGCTGGTCACCTGCGGAATGGGCTCTGCAATGGATCTGGAATCAACCGGAGCCTGCCGTGGTGCTGAGCGGGATGGGGGAAATGAGTCAGGTCGAGGAAAACATCAAGGCCGCGGACCGGTCCGGGATTGCACTACTCTCCGAGGCGGATCTTCAGACGATTCAAACGGCCAAAGAGTTGTATGCATCAAAAATTCCTATTCCCTGTACCAATTGCGGTTACTGCCAGCCGTGTCCGAATGGAGTGAATGTGCCGCGGAGTTTTCTTCTCTACAACGATGCCGCCATCCATGAGGATCCTTCAACGCCGCGATTTATTTACCGGACCTACCTCGGCGAAAAAGAACGGGCCGATCAGTGCATTGTTTGCCGCGAATGTGAAGCCAAATGTCCGCAGAAGATTGCCATCGCGGAGTGGCTGCCGAAAGTACATGCGGTGTTGGGAGAGGGAAAACCGCTTCCAGTGTAGCGAGGTGAAGAAGCATTTTTTCCCCACAGAGCACAGAGATCGATTCTGTGCTCTTTTTTTGCACTGTGTAGGGAAATCACCAATCCTCATTGTTTCATCTGCGGCTCTGCCGGAGACCTCATTCGTGATATACGTCCGGGTCTCTGTGATTGAATCTCCTATCAATTCCGATCCGGTAAAGACCGGTCAAATTGCCAATACACTTCATCGATCTATATGACACGTTGCAGAAAATGAGAACACTTCTTTCCGGCTCAACCGTAGATCTGGTCAGCGTATGACACTTCTCTTCAGACCAAGAGGGCCGTATGAATGGAGTTGAACAGTGAGATTCGGCCGGAACATTGGACGAGAATCGCACCCGCAGATTGCATCTATTTGGAGAGGGATTAAAAGCGATCTACTTTGGCGCCAAATGCTGAAGTATTCTATCATGGGCACACTCGATATCGTTGCGACCATCGTCCAATAAAAAACGGCTCTTTCGAGCCGTTTTGGCTGCCCCGGCTGGATTCGAACCAGAAGTCTTCTGATCCAGAGTCAGACGTGTTGCCAGTTACACCACGGGGCAGTGTGAAAATCGATCTGTTTTTGCCGGTTTTCTCGCCGGTTCTCACTGATGAACCTGCTGAGACACCTAATTCATTCTACAATTCTTTCAACAATTTGTAGAGGAGCTATATCATTAATTGCTCCACAATATACAAAAGATTGATTAGTCAGGCAAGAATATTGTTGAACGAATTCGTTGATCGTGCGCGGAAAGTTCTGCGAAGCGGCAACTCGAATCGGTTTGTGAGTAAGTGCAAAATGAATTATCTCGTAATGTCCCGAGCAAGATCTACTAGTGACCGGAGCAAACTCTCATACCGGCAAGAGCAAGGACATCACAAACCCCAATGGTGACAGGCGCGAAAACAGTTCTTCAGACCCTAATTATATAATACGCTTTTAACACCGTCCCTCTGGGAAGCTACGGGATGGTTTTCACTTAGAAATGGCAAGATCTGTATCCCACACACGAATCCACAAAATCACCAAAATACATGTCAGAAATATCCCCCCCCCCGAAAAATTTCCATTGCCAGGCTAGCTATGTGCCCCGTCATACCTCGTAGCCGATCAAGAAACCGAAAATATGCACGTTCCATCCCCGCATTTTTTTAGACAACCCAGAAACCGGCTCTGGTTGACAAATCACCAACATCGATATGCGAATGACGACTCTCCCCAAGGGTCAAGCCTGATGGACTCCCCAACACTTGGTTTTTTCCCAATTCCTGAAGCTAAACGAGTTACCCTGGATTTTGGATTTGGTGGAATATGCGATCGTTTAGAAACTGATGCCGTCATTTCAAAATAAGTTTGAGTTTCTGCTGCAACTTTTCCCTCCTTTTTCCATCTTACAGACATGAGGTCACATACTTGAGCCAACTTCAAGAATCGGTGTTATTCGATCAATTGCACGAAGGGAATCCACGGGCAGTGGAACATCTCTACGAACGCTATCGTGGACGATTGCTGAGGTTTTGTATTCGGCTTTTGGGTGATGACAGCATTGCAGAGGATATTGTTCAGAATGTATTTGAAAAGCTGCAAAAACAGTCAGCCACGATTCGAAGTGTGGATGGACTGCAAAGCTGGCTCTTCACAGTGGCTCGGAATGAAGCATTCGGTGGGTAATCCAGCAACTTCACGCACCATACCGAGAAGTGATCTTGCTTCGGGAATATGAAAATATGTCGTTGGAGGAAATTGCCCTTATCACCAACTCATCGATAGCGGCCGTAAAGTCGAGAATCTTTCATGCCCGGAAAGCGCTGGTAGAAAAATTGAAACCACTTTTGTAATTGAGGATAATATGAACTCGTGCAATGAATACCAGCAGCAGATAAGTCAATATATCGACAATCAATTGGAAGATTCTGATACTTCCGAACTATTCCGTCATCTTGGCGATTGTGAGGAATGCAGGGACTTTTTGAAATCAATTCTGAAGTTGCGTTCCGCAATTTTGCAAGATGTGTTGCGGCAGCCATCGATATCTGGCAAACGCACAAGGGCTAAGGTGGGAAAGTTTTCCATCTCGTATGCCGCCGCAGCAGTAATTGCATTTGCCATGTTCGTGTCAGGGCTCGTCATATTCAAGACTTTCAGCCGGCCGCAAATCGTAGCGGAAAAAACACAGATCGAATACGTCTATCTTACACCGTTCGCGCCGGTTTATGCGATTGAAAATATTCCACAACAAACTACACACAAAAATTGAGGTGATCTATGAGACACGCACTTTTACTTTGGATGATATTATCCTCCGCCAGAATTGTTGCGCAGGATAAAACAGTTCCTACAGACTCCAATTCGATAGCCGAAACTAGATCCTCTATATCCGGAGAGAATCTGGAAGATCAGGGCAAGTCTAAATGCAGGATCTATGGAACTGTTGTCGACGAAGCAACGCGGGAACCGATTTCTAAAGCAAAAATCTCTGTGCTGGGAACAAAGTATTCGGCAACGACCTCTGCTGATGGCCAATATATGATCGAATCAATTCCAGAAGGATTATATCAGATAAAAGCAGAAGCCGCTGAGTATGAACCGAAGACGATCAACAACTATTCTTTGGAAGAGAAAAGCACAAAATCCGGCCCTCTGTTCTTCATGAAAAAGAAGAATCAAGAACCGCCGGAGTTCGTTGAAGTTGAGAAACAGCCAACGCCGACTAAACAGGTGCAGCCGGCGTATCCAGAGGCCGCGCGTCGTGCCGGAGCAGAAGGCACGGTGTGGATAAGCATATGGATAGACGCCCAGGGAAATCCCAAAAAGGCGAAAGTGATTAAATCAGATGCAGAAGTGTTCAATCAAGCCGCTCTTGATGCAGCAATGCAATGGAGATTCACACCTGCCGTTTTGAAAAAAGAACCAGTAGCTGTCTGGGTGGCGATTCCTTTCAAATTCAAATTGAATGGTGGTCCACCGAAATCAAAGTAAATAAGTGGCTTTCACAACAAGGGTCAAGCCTGGCGGTCCCTCCAACGTCGGGCTTTTAATTTCTATCTGCTTCCGCGCTCAGCGCTGCCTTGAGCGGCATGAGTTTCTTCTGGAACTGTTCGTCGGTCAGCCGAGGCAGCTTCCGAATTTCGTCGGTTAGCAGAAACAGGGTCTTCGTCCGATCTTCGAAGAGCGCGTCTGGCACGTCTAACACCGAACTCACCCTGGTTACTCACAAACGCACCCAAAGGCGAAATTTGGGCTAGCGTTCACCGGGTTTTCCTTTCTCAGCCCAAAGTCAGCCCCTATAAATGTATTCGCTTCTCTCCAGAGGATTCGGTACATTACCGTATATAAACGAAGGCGTTCGAGACAAGACAATTACCAAAAGGAGATTCTAATGAACATTTATGTCGGCAATTTGTCGCGCGAAGCTACAGAGGCTGATTTGAAGCAAGCATTTGAAGCGTTCGGCAAGGTAGATACTGCTGCGATAATCAAAGATAAAGTCAGCGGCGAGTCGAAAGGTTTTGGCTTTGTCGAAATGCCGGTTCTTGCCGAAGCGCAGGCAGCGATGACCGAACTAAACGGCAAAGATTTAAAGAACCGCGCGATGACAGTGAATGAAGCAAAGCCCCGCACCGAAAATAGAAAAGGTGGTGGACGTAGTGGTTTCGGCGGCGGAAATCGCTATTAGAATCTTTGCCCCATCCCCGTACTGGACCGTCTGAATGTCGTTGACGTCGCATCAGCAGTTCCAGTTTGGAGCATTACAAATGCCCATAGGACGGTTGGGTGTAACGATTGAACGAGAGGAGCAAGCCCTCATTGTCACGGAAGTGATGGCGAGGGTTTTGTATTTTATTGTGAGCGATGCGCATCTTTCTGACGCAGTATCTGGAGTTGCCCATGCTGACACAAGAACAAAAAGTATTCTTCTTGTCGAAGACGAAGCCATCATTACGATTGCGGAAGCCCGGACGATGAAGCAGTTTGGATACGAAGTGCTCACCGCAAACTCCGGCAAAAGGACGCTTGAACTCGCCACCGGGGAGCAGAAGATCGATCTCATTCTGATGGACATCGATCTTGGAAAAGGTATCAACGGTCCTGGTGCTGCATTGCAGATCCTTAATTTTCTTCCACCGACTCTGTGAGGTACGAGTTCTTCCTGGATTTATCATGAACCGGTACGGAAATTACGTAATCGACGGCAATGGCGTCACACTCACGGGTGATGGCAAATCAGATGTCGGCAAATATGCATTCTCCATAACAAGTTCGTCGCTGTCATTCTCTGTTGTCGCTGACTCCGTCGCGGAGAGAAAAGTGATTATGGCGGGTAATTATTCACGTCAGTGATACCCTGCGCCGTGCACAATATTCACATTGCCGCCTAATCACCGAGAAAACGAAAGAGTCAAGGTAAAATAGTAATTACAATACACATGAAACGAAAATGTAACTTCTTCATAAATGAGTTTTTGGAGTTACTTCTTTATCGAGTAACGTCGGTGGATAAGTCTACCGGACAGATCTCAAGTTTTTTCCTGGTTTCAACTTGCCCAAAAACCAAATTACGCGCTGGCACACAATATGGAGGCAGGTCATGGTGAAACCGATCTTCATGGTACTCTTGTTCGGCACACTAAGCTTCCAATCGACCGCTCAGCGGCTTGTTGACACGAACAAGGGAGACTACAATGAGACGAAGAAAGGGCTTATGGACGGGAACCTCGTCTCGATCATCTACTACAATTTTGGCGAGGTGGCCGATTGGATGAACGATCCAACCCGGAGCGGCGTATGGCCGAAAGGGACGAATCATTCTTACGTTGACGGTGTGGCCTTGATCGTTCAGGCCGAGACTCAAGATCCGAGCGGGAACATTATCCATCCCCTTGAAACAAACTACTACGAATACACGAGACACGATCCAGCAACGGGCATTACGTACGGTTGGTGGCCACTTCCCGGCTATGCAAATCGTTTTCAATCGAGTCCCGCGCAAAGCACCGACCCCAATACCTGGCCGCCTCACTGGCCCGACCGCAACAGCGACTGGGACGGAATGTGGAACGGCTTCTTCGGGAAGGGAGTCCAGAACGCAGATCTCGAATCCTACTTCGTTTTTGATGATAACGAGGACCGCGAATACATTCTCAAAAACAATTTCCATCCGGATGCAGCCGACACGATGCGCGGCGGATTGGGAATGCAAGTGCACGCGCGGGGATTTCAATGGTCGCAAGTGCTCGTTGAAGATGTTATCTTCTGGCACTATGATATCACCAACATGGGTACGACAGACTATTCGAAAACATTATTTGCTCAGTATGTCGATTGGGGAATTGGCGGACACGACAATTCGTCGAACAACGCAGGCGATTACAATGACACTCTGAATCTCTCCTACGCCTGGTCCACCGTCCCCTACGGGAGTCCTGGAAACTGGAGTCCCATCGGCTACGCGGGCTACGCATTTCTTGAAAGTCCTGGCGTCGCTGATGATGACATCGACAACGATCGTGATGGTCTGACCGATGAGCGGCAAGACAATGACGCTCATGTGTTCATTGCCGATCCACACGAGGATCCGTTTCTTCGCGACGTCCAGCAAGACACGGCCCGTTTCAGGCAATTCTACGGATACTCGTGGCGACCGCACTGGGACGCAGATGAAAATGGGAACTGGCGGTCTTTCACCGACCTAAACAATAGTGGGAAATGGGACCCTGATGAACCGTTGAACGATGACGTCGGTACTGACGGAATAGGACCACTGGATGAGGGGTATTCCGGTCCTGATCCGGATGGAACGGAAGGAAATGGCAAGCCGGACCAGGGAGAGCCGAACTTCGGACTTCTCGACAAGGACGAATCGGATCAATTGGGACTGACGGGTTTTATTATCTCTGCTGTGCACACGTACGATCTCAACAACGACGAAAGAAACTGGAATGCTCTCTCCGCCATTCCACAGCCTCACGGCCAATCTTTGATAGGCGTCAATCTGGCGAATCACTTTTCGAGTTACTTGTTCCATCTTTTCGGACGGAATACATATGGCCGGCGCCAGGGAACCCTCGCACAAACGGGTGAAACAGAAATCTCTTCCATGGCGCTCATCTTTGGTATGAATGCGGAAGATCTTTTCCAGAAAAAACGGACCGTCCAGCAAATTTATAACGCAAACTATCACTTTGCAAAACCAGAGGACATTAAGACGGCAGCAAATGATTTGCCGAAGTCCTTCGAATTGTTCAATAATTATCCCAATCCGTTCAATCCATCTACAACAATATCGTATGCCATTCCAAAAGGTGGACAAGTAACATTAAAAATATTTGACGCACTTGGTCGTGAGATTCTTACTCTCGTCGATGAATACGAGAACCCGAGATTGTATACTGCATCATTCGATGCACACACACTGGCAAGCGGAATATATTACTATAGACTTGTCTCGGATAAATATTCGTCTGTCAAAAAAATGCTTCTCATGAAGTGAGCGCCAAGGTAAGGTGCTATCAATCTTGTCCTGTGCAAGGTCAAAACCGTGGTAACATCCTATTGGCCACGCAGCAAAAGTGGTTGTGGGCAGAGATGCAGTGCGACTGTCGTACAAGAGAGCAGCCCCATCACTGAGGCATATTTGCACCGGTAATCACCGCATAACCTGTTCCATCCGCTTATTCCCAAAACATCTGAATGTTATTGGTGTGAATAAAAAACCCGACGTGATTGCGCCGGGCTGTTGGGTGCGTGAATCCCCGGCAAATGCATCATTGCATAATGAGTTGCGTGAAGCGGTTACGATTAGGCTATTTCTATAGCTGAGAGGGAATTTTGCATCAGAAATTTATTGCGTTCTTATTGGCCGTATCTTCGACCAAAAGAGTTTTGTTTTCGTTCTTGTAATAAGAAGAATTTAGAATGATAAATAACATTATAATCTCATTAATAATCGCAAGAATAAAAATACGTTGATCGTCGCTAATTGTATCAATGGGCATTGTGCAGCAGACAACAATATTTAGATTTTGCGGATTTGATATAACTGTTGTAAAGTGTGAGAGGTTTTGTTTTTCCAAAATCATTTTATTGCTTACATGGGGATAGGCACAAGAAATGCCATGCCTTGCTTCAAAGCACTCGCTGATGGTTCTCTGTGTCGTGTTGTTGATTATTCTAAAGAGAGCCCAATCTGTATTTACAATCCCAAGAGTGCGTTCGCTGAGGAAGCGGAATGTCTTCTTAAAGTCGTTTTGTGTTTCCGGATATATGTTGGACGTATTAAAAACAGATTTAATTTCCTCAATTTGGACATTAACTTTTCCAACATAACTCATCAAATCCACAAGCTTTCCTTCAGCCGTCTTGGAATCATGTAGCATTTGTTTAATGACTTCTTTATGCTTTTTAACTTCATGTGTATAGAGCTTATGTATCAAAATACTCAGACCAAATAAAATCCCAAGGAGGATTACCTCGATAATTTCTTCATCGACAATGATATTTTCTGATATATAAATCGAGCTGGTGATCAAAATCGGAGTAAGAATAATGACACAAGACAGAATCACATAGATGATAAAATATGACGCTTGCAATATCGACGGTTGACGGTTTAGTATATTCATAGGGTAAATAGATACTCTTTCTCCCCATTCTCCGGGCTTCCGCTGGGCCAGGGGAGTAACCCATCACAGAGGGTTTCGGAGGGTGAGAAGTGTTAGTATTCTACTCCAAAAGCATCACTGGGATCTTCTCGAGTAGTGCGACAGGTTTATGTGGCTTTTGGGAAAACCGGTATTAGTAATGAAATTCATCTCTTATTTAAGACACCTAAATACCGCTTAAAGTTTATTGGAAACGAGATGAATCGTAAAACAGGATCGTCCCAAGTTTTGCACCGTCGCATCGTCCGAAACGCAATGGTCATGCCTAAGAGCGGAGTTAGTCTCAAAAGACCCGTTTGCGGGTATATTCGGGCCGAACAAATCCGTTCACTCGAATCCGAGTGAATCTATTCAACTGGTTGCAAACATTCACAATAAAACAACTTGTTCCTAACGATAAATCCGAATACATTTGTTGGAGCATGAAATCCATTTCATGAGAAAACCATTCAAGAGCCTGAATTACGCGCTATGAACACGCATCATACTCATCGCCCAATGTTAAAGACGCTATTTCTCCTGGCAATTGTTATTACATGTTTTTGGATTGCATCATTCTTTCCGGATGTTGTTGTGCTCTTAATCTTCTCACTCCTTACGGCATTCTTGCTCAAACCGCTGGTCACCTCTCTTGAGTTGCGTTTTGAGATGCGCAGGAGCTTTGCTGTCTTCATTGTCTTTCTCTGTATCACTGGCGCCATCGTCCTGGCAATGTATCTCCTTATTCCAATCGCGGTGAAGAATATTCAGTCAATGTCCGATGCGCTGCAAACATTTCCATTCGACAAAAAGCTGAATGAAAAGGTGCAGGATCTTGCCCGGAGTTATCCGTTCATCAATTCTGCTTCGGCCACCGAAAAGGTCCACGTGGTACTGCAAAGAGGCATGGATCTGGTGAGAAACAGCCTTGAAACCGTCGCCGGTTTTGCGGCCAACATCATCATCGTTCCGTTTATTTCCTATTTCCTGATTGCCGACGGTGATAAAGCGGCAAAGAATTTTGTCGAACATATCCCGAACAAATATTTTGAGATGGCCCTCAACGTCATTCACAAAATTGAGGCAAGTCTTGTGGGATATCTCAAGGGATGGATGCTGGAATGCACAATCATCGGCATTCTTTCGATCATCGGATTGAGTTTTCTGGGTATCAACTACGCTGTTTTCATAGGAACGACGGCAGGGATCGCAAATCTTGTACCGTATTTTGGTCCGATTGTCGGAGCGTTGCTTGCGGTAATCGTGTCCATAACGCAGACGGGCGATTTTTCTATGCTTGGCCCGATCCTGCTGCTCACTGTCTGCATCCGGCTTATTGATGACATGGTTGTACAGCCGCTGTGCTTTTCGACATCCATTGATATGCATCCATTAGCGGTGGTTCTTGTCTTGTTATTCGGGCACGAACTGATGGGGATCGCGGGTTTGGTGTTGGCGATGCCGATCGCGACGATATTGAGAGTCACAGCAGTGGAAACATATTGGGGTTTGAAGCACTACCGCATCACGTCCTCGTCCGCAGCTCACACGCTATCGGAGACTGGTGAAATTGATCTCCAATAGTGCTGTCCAATTTGGAGAGATGGTCTCAGGCGTACGAAATCATATCGATATGTGAATTGGAAGCGCCTGCAAGTTGAGGACGAACTGCATTCATTCCGATGTATTACCCCGAAGTGGTCGAAGACGCTGCCGAAGCTATTACACTCCGTCGCTGTAATATCAGCACAAAATCCTGCAACCACGATTTATAGTACGTTTGCTGGAAAAATTACCATGTTGGAAAATGATGGGATGCCATCAGGAGTTCATACAATCGCTCTGATTGGAACCGCGCGCAATCGAGCGGTTCTTTCCCGTTTGCAAAGTGAAACGGGGTACAAACAAATGAAGATGTGATTATTCTCTACAAACTATTTCGTTGCGGCCGGCGGTTTGGACTCTCTCGCTGCCTTCGGCGCTTGAGGGGCAGCTGATTTTCCGGAATTCTTGGGAGTTTTCGCGCTCTTTAAAGCGTCGGTCGCAGCGTTTGCCGTCGCCGGTGTTTTCGCCGGCTTTTCGGAAACTTCAGAGGGCTTTGGCGTCTTTGAATTCTCTGCTGCTGGAGCGGCCTTTGCAGGTTCATTTTTATTGACCGCTTCTGGTGTCATGGCCGGGGCGGCTTCTGCTGCCGTGCCATCATTGAATTCCACGATGTCCGAAGCACCCAGAGTGCCTTCGGAATCGAGGGATTCAATTTCTCCTTCAATCGGAATGCCCTCATGTTTCAATGGAGTGCCGCACGTCGGACACGAAATCGGATCGAGCGTCATTCCCCGACCGGCCCCCGGCACCGCAGCCCAGGGCGGTTCTGAACATACCGGACAGCGGAATGTAACGCCAAGAAATATTGTGCCGCAGCCGAAGAGCAAAAAACCGGCGACAACAGCTCCCACTTCTTCATCTTCCCATTTGGTTTGTTCAAAGCCGTGGAAAGCGAGAGATGAAACAATTGCCACGATTCCCAAAAGTATCGGTACCATCACGAAGGGAACAAGACGTTTTCTGCGATGCTGAAACTTTTGGATGACCGTCTCCGCGCCCATGGATGCGTAGAGTGCTTTCCAAGCGACCTCCTTGCGGCGCAGGTTTTCAATCGTCGCTTCTGCCATTCTCTTTCTAAACCGGAAAATTAGCACGCTGATCAGAAGGCAAATAACGCCTCCACCCAACGCGTAGTATACATTATCCGATACATCCGTTTCGCTCTGAATACTTGCTGCCAGCTTCGAACCGGCTGCACCAAAGAGCGTAAGACCGACGGCGAGCAGGAGAATTGCTATGTACACATAGCTGAACAACGTCTCTTCAGTTCTCATTTCCTTGGCAGCGGCATCCGGCACGGATTGAAGATCGGCGAGCGTGGACGGACGAACCACCACGCGTGACCACGCCCGGTAGGAGAGTGCCGCATATGTGAGTATCGCACAGAGGATCGGGATTCCAATTCTGAAAATCAAATCCGATTGCTCGGCCAGGATTTCGCCGGCAACGCCAACGACAGTGGCAACTGCAAAGCTCGCCAATCCCGCGAATGCCGTCAGCGGTTTTCGATTCATCCAGGTGAGGCTGGCGTAGCATTCATTGCATTGAACCATGACCGGGCCGGCGCCGTGTGCCAGCTTGAAAAATTCACGGGGTCGCAGCGGAGAGGCATGACATTTTGGGCATATCATAGGTACCTGCTTTCGGGAAATCTGCGAATCACGAACCGCGTGAAGAGATGCTGTTGATACCACCAAGGGGAAGACGTTTCGAACATTGCCTCTGCATTCGGACTTTCAGCAACTGCAGCAAAAGGCCGCCACATTCCTCCTGAAAAGTACAACGTCACCGGTTCTTGATCAAGCAAGTGCAAATTTACCAAAAGTTAGAGGAAGTATCAAGTAGCAATCTTTTGTATCGCCCGCCCGATGGCCGGGTTGCTTTGTGAGAAGAAAAGATCTGCCACAGAGAAACACAGAGATCACAGAGGGAAAGACGAGAAAATTGAAATTCTCGTCTCCCTCTATGTTCTCTTCTTGATATTCGGAGCCCTTTTTGCTACTTTGGCTGCATCCACGTGGCTCAACGAGGATTACGAAGGGAAAGGTCGAGCCTGCATCGTTTTTTCGTTCTATAGAATTGAGGAAAAATATGTTCCGCAGACCGCGGCTATGCCTCTATCTGGCCATGATGACGAGTGTGGTGTTTATTACAATCCAAAGAGTTTACCCGCAATCTTCGCCGCAGATACTTGATTCCGCAAATTTCAAAACGACATATCTGCCGTCAACGTACCGTCCGGCAGACAGCATGCTCGTCCGCTTTGTCAATTCTGACACGTGCTTCTACTATGAGGTTCCTCCGACGACCACATATCCCGATCCGACGACTGGGGTATCCCAGAGCAAAAACTGGTATTGGGAGTCGGGCACTTATTGGAATTCGTTTGCGAAGGGAACTTATCCGCAATATCTCACCTCGTACTATGCCCGCCGTACTCCGGTATCGCAACCGGGAAGAGCAACTGGCGCAAAGGCAAACTTCAGAATTGATGTTCCTGTTGCTGGAAAGTATCTGATCTACACCTATGTCTGCAATACATTTGCGGCAAGTGACAACGCATTCATGACAATCCGCAAAGGATCCGGACTTCTGGCGGATTCCATGAAAATCGGCGTGTTGCTTGATTCACTTCGTTATGATCTTCTTTCTCCCGGAGCGGATGTTCCGGCGTTCATAAATCTGGGACTTGTGAGGAATTTTGTTCACCAGACGTCGGATGGCGCTTGGATGCCGATGACGGTAGCGGATGCTCCGGCAGGGAACAAGGCAATCACTGTCAGCATCGGCGCGGATACGCTCACGAATGGACCGCTGCGAGTCGATGCAATCAGAATACTTCGTTCTTCAGAGACGACTGATCTGGAATTCGGCCGCCGTCCCAGGCTGATGTTCGATTCGGCGCGTGTGCCCGAGATGTTTCCGTTGACTGCCATCGGTCAGATGGCCATCCGTATATTCAAATTTTTCAATCTGGGATCGTCATCAGTCACCGTCAATTCTATTTCCAGCCGCGGCGGACAGTTTCAATGCATCGATGAACTTCCCAAGACAATCCAGCCCGGTGCAGGTGAAATCCTTTCCATCGGATTCTCCCCAACGCGGGGCGGAACGATTATCGATACTCTAATTATTCAGAGCAATGATACGAAAGAGCCGGCCGCCCTTTGGACGATGGTCGGGAACGGGGCGAGTCCGCTTTGGCTCACAATAGATCAGCCGCCCGGACTTCAGGCGGGGCCGAACAACTGGCTGCCGCAGGGAGTGGACTCCACATACTACGAAACACCGCCGGCCGGTACTTCCATCACTTACAATGGCAATGATGGACTCTATAATAACTCGGGGACGAGCTGCTGGGGCGGCACGAATCGTGTAACTCCGAATGCGGTCGGAGGCGGAAGTCCGGCCGGTGCATCGGGAAACTATGTATTCACAATTCCGTCCACATCGCCATACCTTGCGTATGTCTATCTATTGAGTTCAGTCAATAACGCCGACAATAATTTGCTGAAGGTACGGCGGCAGGGTGAAAGTACCGATGCCGATACGGTGAGATTCAACTCCAATGATCCCGGCAGGGATGTAACGACGTATATCTCCCGCGGATTTTTGCAGACATTTGATACCATCTGGAGCGCAACGCTGGGGAAATATGTCGCAAATCCAAATCAGGATGGTGCGTGGATGCCACTGTCTTGTGTGAATCTGGCTCAGGGGACGAAGGCCACCGTCACCTGGGCGGCGGATGCATTGACCTCCAAGTATTTCCGTTTCGATGCCGTGAGATTGCTTCGCAGTGACACGATCAAAGATCTGGAATTCGGCCGCCGCGAAAAGATCGGTTTTTTGGAATCGCGCAGAGTGCCGGAGACATTCCTTGAAGTTATTGTGGGAACAAGCAAAACGCGTTCCGTGCGGATGTGGAGTTTGGGAAGTCAGCCGGTGACTGTGGCCGGTATCGTCGGCACTTCAGGGAAATTCAGTTCACTGATAAATTTTCCGATTTCGATTCCGCCGGGAACGTTTAAGGATGTCGATATTATCTTCACTCCGGCGAAGGAAGAGGAAACAATAGACACACTGTCCATTCTCAGTGATGATTCCGCAGAACCAGTCGCTCGATGGATCATGATCGGCACCGGAATCAATTATAACTTCATTCTGAATGCAAGCGAAGGCGGGACTGAGCCGATGTGGAATGTGCCTGGAACATCTACCTCCCAATACCAATCAGGATATCCTGCGCCGGAGTATTTGGAATTTCCTTCAACCGGCTGGCTGACCGGCACTGCGTCAATGGGTGTCGAATATCCAATCGCGGGTGGCAATACCCACTGCAGGGTCTATTCAGGGACCGGAGTAGCGGAAGGAAGATTCAGATTTTCCGTTCCGATGGAGCGTGAAGGAAAGTATATCGTGGAATACAATATGCCGTCCTCGGCATCATCATTCACTCAAAAGGCCACTATCGAGATTATCACACCGGCGCGCAGCGACACACAACGGGTTTCAAATGTGACGATGCGCGCAGGGCTCATGGGTTTTGCACGCTTTGGCAAACCGGATACATTCAGCATCAATGGCGGCGGTCCAACAACTTTGCGACTATGGAACGATATTCTTCCTGGCTCGATCCTCGCACTGACTATCGACCTCTTGCGCATCCACGCCGTCAGCAGTTCTATAGTGGATGTCAGCCAGGACGACGGCGATCGGAATGTTCCGGAGAGATTTGAGTGCAGCCAGAACTATCCGAATCCGTTCAATCCATCCACGACCGTCGAGTTTGCGCTTCCGGTTGAGTCGAAGGTGGCGATAGAAATTTTCAACACCGTTGGTCAGCGCGTGGCGACACCGTTGCATCGGGAATATGCCGCAGGCCGGCATCAGTTTACCTGGCAGCCGGCGCTTGCTTCAGGCATCTATTTTTATAGATTGTCTGCAGTGCCGGTTGGGAGTACGCTCAAGTCGTTCGTGCAGATCCGTAAGATGGTCCTGCTGAAATAGCGGATCGTTCGATCAAACACCGATTACACGTAAAGCCGGGACGTAATTCCCGGCTTTGTTGTAATGTCCGACCACTCTATGGTTTCCTATTGGATCGAAAAAGATTTGCCCCAGAGAACACCGAGATCACTGAGAACATTGTTTGTCGCTCACTCTTCTGTTTTTTTTGCTTTCGGTAGATTCCTGTGGCATGGTATGAGCTCATGTCGAAATTGTACTCTGTTAATGATGCTTTCTCTGTGAACTCTGTGGCAAATAGGGAAAATCTATGAAAAACATTCTCACAGTTGCTGCACTCTTTTTAATTGCGCACACATCTGTAGCTCAACCCAAAACTCCCGCGGACTTTGTGAATCCGTTCATCGGTACAAAGAACATGGGCCACACTTTTCCAGGGGCATGTGTGCCGTTTGGACTCGTGCAGCTGAGTCCAGAGACGGATACCGTGATGTACAGTTACGGCAAAGGCTACAATGGCGATGTGTACCGCTATTGTGCAGGCTATCAATACGACGACAGCACTATCGTCGGATTCAGTCACACGCATTTCAATGGCACCGGCCATTCAGATCTGGGCGATCTTCTCATCATGCCGACCACCGGACGGCTAAAGCTCAATCCCGGAATCAAATCCATTCCCCGATCGGGCTATCGCTCACACTTTTCGCATGAAACCGAGGAAGCGCATCCCGGCTATTATTCTGTTCTGCTGGACGACTACCATATCAAGGCTGAACTCAGTGCCACAGAGCATGTTGGGATGCACAAGTACACATTCCCGAAATCTTCCGACGCGCACATCATCCTCGATCTCACTTCCGGGATTTATAATTATGATGGAAAAGTGGTTTGGTCATCGCTGAGGATGGAAAATGATACGCTGCTGACCGGCTGGCGTCAGACCAGCGGTTGGGCACGAACTCGGCTCATCTATTTTGCAATTGCGTTCTCGAAGCCGGTTCTTTCTTATGGTTTTGTGAATGAGGAAAAACTTGTCTATCGCGGATTCTGGAGAAAATGGAATGAGAATGAGAACTTTCCCGAACGCGCCGGACGCCTGTTGAAGGCATATTTCAATTTTGAGACGAAGGACGGGGAGGACGTGTTGATCAAATGTGCAATTTCCGGTGTCAGCACGGCAGGTGCGCTGAAAAATCTCTTCGCGGAAATCCCAGATTGGAATTTCGAACGCGTGAAGTTGGAAGCAAAAGCAAAATGGAATAAAGAACTTTCGAAAATTCAGATCTCGGCGGGAGATGAACGGAAGATAAATTTCTATACCGCGCTCTACCACACATTTCAGAATCCTGTGATCTTCTCCGATGTTGATGGATCGTACCGCGGTCTTGATCAGGCGGTGCATCAGGCTCCGTTCACTGATTACACAATATTTTCCCTCTGGGATACGTTTCGAGCACTACATCCACTTTATACCATTATACAACAACAGCGTACCAGTGATATCGTTAATTCCATGTTGGCACATTATGATGAAAGCGTGCATCATATTCTTCCCATCTGGTCGCATTGGGGCAACGAAAATTGGTGCATGATCGGATACCATGCAGTTTCCGTTATCGCAGACGCATATCTGAAAGGTATTCGCGGCTTCGACGCACAAAAGGCACTTGCAGCATGTGTGGCCTCCGCGTCGTACGAAAAATACGACGGCATTGGATCTTACAGGCGCCTCGGGTATGTACCGGAAGACATCAATACGAGTTCTGCCTCGAAGACGCTGGAGTATGCGTATGACGATTGGACGATTTCCGCATTTGCAGAAAAGATGGGAGAGATCGCTATCGCAAAACAATTTACCGCACGTGCCGGGTCGTATAGAAATGTGTTCGATTCCCGAACGGAATTCATGCGTGCAAGGAGGGCCAATGGCTCATGGGTACTGCCGTTTGATCCCCTGAGCATGATTAACCCCGGCTACATCGAAGGCAATGCATGGAATTATTCTCTCTTTGTTCCCCACGACATCAAAGGTTTCGCACGGCTCCTCGGCGCCGATGAGAAATTGATAACTTGGCTCGATTCGCTCTTCACCATGCAGATCTCTGATAAATATTTTGCGGAGAGTGAAGATGTGACGCGCGACGGTGTCATTGGAAACTACGTCCATGGGAACGAGCCGAGTCATCACGTCGCCTATATGTACTGCTATCTCGGTGAGCCTTGGAAAACACAGGAGCGGATTCACCAGATAGTCGATGTCATGTATCAAAATGCGCCAGATGGCCTGAGCGGCAATGACGATTGTGGACAGATGTCTGCATGGTACATTTTCAGTTCAATCGGCTTCTATCCGGTGACGCCGGGGACGAATGAATATGTGATCGGCAGCCCATGTGTGCGGGAAGCAAAACTATTGTTGGAAAATGAGAAGACCTTTACGATTCGGGCGCAGAATCTTTCCGACAAGAACATCTATATTAAAGAAGCGATTCTGAATGGCAGGAAGATTGATCGCTGCTACATCCTGCATGAAGAAATAATGCACGGCGGGGAATTGGAGCTTGTTATGTCCCCGGAGCCGAACAAGGAATGGGCAACGTCACCGGCTGCGGCACCGTATTCGATGTCTAAGGATCAGTGAATTCCAGTAAGGGTTGATGTAAAAAAAGAAAGAACACTTCTGGATGCTGAGTGTCCTTTCTTTCTGAAACGCTTCAACCAGGCATGTAAGGGTGAAATGTCACCGCATATAGATGGCTTTGCGAGTCTCGACAAATCGAGCGTGCCCATCTGGAGACTCTACGCGCATCCGTACAAAGTAGACGCCGCTGGAACAATGAGAGGCGTCCCAGCGCAGTTGATACGTTCCCGCGGGCAGTTGTTCATCAACGATTTGGTCCACTTCTCTTCCCAGAACATCAAAAATCTGTACATGCACCCGTCCGGCTTCCGGCAGCGAAAAGCGAATCATGGTGGCGGGATTGAACGGGTTGGGATAGTTTTGCGCCAATGCATAGGTCAAAGGAGTCGCTTCCGATCTCTCTGCGCCGGTACCAATTGCACCGCTGCTGGCGATGAAATCGTATACATCACCGGCAGTAAATGACTTCTTACTCCGCGCGACAAAATAGTCTCCGGCATTCAGGATAATATGCGAGGCGGTGATGCTGGGCGGGAAAAATGTCAATCCCATCATAACGTTGTTTGCTGCAATTCTAAACGGAGGTGGTGTCAACGCAAGTAGTTCGTCACCAAAATCCCAGCGACCTTTTTTGCCGAGATCTTTCACCAGGAATTGAATCTGCGTGGTATCTGTAATATTGCGGACTATGAAAGGACAACTGACATATGCTGTTCCAATGGTCGGTTTCAAAGAATCCCCCGGTGTTATCCAGCGGCCATCTGCGGCAGTATCCAGCGACGTGAATGTTACGCGGAAATCATAGGGTGCCGGTGTATAGAATCCTACTGTTGGCTTTGCCACTTGAGCGCGAAGATTCACCGTTGACGGCACAAAACCGGAGGCAAGTGAGTCGATGTTGAAAGCATCGTTGGAAAACCAAAGACGTATTCCGTCAAACAATCGTCCGGCGCCATAAAATGTCGCCAGCGTATCCCCGGCAACTTTCGTGACCTTTATTTGTTGATCCACAACATTGTATATCAGTTTGCCATTGAGCGAATCGAACGTAACGCGATAGGTATGCCCGGTGAGAGCATTCTTGTCAAAAACCAGCGGAACAACTCTCCCGGTTGCCCTTCCTGTTGCGTGGGCTATGACGGAATCTTTGAGTGCGGGAAATGCATTCTGAATTGTACAGACGGGTGATTCTGCCACAGCGGACTTGCCGTTTGCATGCGCCTCCACTTTCAACTGGAAGAGAGTGGTGTTGGCGTAGGTCCGTGTATCCAGATCGTATGAACCGGTGTTGGCCACGGTTGCTATCTCGGTATAGCTGAGTCCGCCGTCTTCACTTTTGGAGATGGTGATCGTGACCGGATCATCCTCAGCGTCGGCTGCCGCCCATTGAATGATGCAGGAGTTGGTGAGGATCCTGTTCTTGACGGGAGTAATCAGCGCGATTTCAGGTGCGGCATCTCCGATATGATCCACAGTGAAAAAACCGGTAGAGGAATCGAATGCAATCTGATTGCCTTTTTTGTTGATCAGATACACACGGTAGAAGGCTCCATCCCGAAGGGCAGAGATGTCCCAGTCAAAGGATCCGGAATTTCTGATGCCGGTGCGTACAGGTATCCAACGTTGATCATACATGTTGCTGTAATATAATTCGATCGTTGTGTCGTTGTTAAGTGCCGCACCGGTCCAAGTCAGTGTCAGTTTAGAGGATTGTATTTTTTGTCCAGTGGTTGGCGCTGTAAGAGAAACGCCCATGGATGGATATCCTTTCCCGCTGGTGCTGAAGAGAGCCCGGTACTGGCGTGATGAAAAATCTGCGAGATTTACAAGCGACGCCAGATTATCCGCAAGCAGCATTCCCGTCGTGAGTATCGTGGCTGCATTAGGGGAGAGGGCAAATTGACCCGTTCCCAATATGCCGACATTGTCTCCGGTGGTCGGATAATAAAGCGAAATAATCGCGGTATCAGTATAACTTGTATTCAGCAAGTGCCACATCAATGCATCATTTTTCGGACGGTTATTACCGCCGAAAACCGGAGCAGCAAAGCTTGTGAGCCCCAGTTCTTCGGTTCCCGACCCAAGCGGCGTTTCCTCAAACTGAATGCCGAAGTAGCCCGGCTTGATCGTCGGAATGTCGCTCACATTGTCGGGATCCCAGAAATATCCCATCTGTCTTCCGGGGAGTACCATGGCTGCATCATCATAATAATTATTGGAGCCGCCGATGTGCGGATCGATGAAGAGTCCGGCTGCAACGTGTGCGAGCGATGTCGGACTGACATTTTTCATTTCGTACCGGCTGAAAAAAACGTCTCCGAGATTCGGATTGTCGAACTGATAGTGCCGGACGGAAACCTGGATGCCCAATCCGCGCTTTAAGGTGTCTGTCGGAAAAGGATAGTAGGGGAATTCGATTTTAGAAAAATCGTTTATCACATAATAGGATTCCAAAACGGCGGTGTTTTTTCCAGAGGCAAATGTTCCCGGCCAGGCACTCCACGCGGCGGGCCAAGTGGCAGGATTGGTATTCACTGCGAATTCTTTCGATGAGGGATTTGCAAAGCCGGAGTCCGGAAGCCAACCCCATTTCAATCCATCAGGTCCGTATTCTCCATCAGATGGCGAATCAAATCCTTCACTCACGATGGAAAGGCTATCTGTTGTTGATCCGTTTCTGGGGACTCTCGAACCGACGAGCAAACCGGCCTCATATGCATATCCCAATCCCTTCCAGACAAAATCCAGAACGTTTGCGGAAATTCCCGTCCGGGAAATGGATCCTGTATTGTAGACGATCGTCGTAATATTGTTCCCGTTCATGACCAAGGACTTGATATCGCTCTTTCCTGCGGGTTGCTGCTGTTGTGGAAATGAGAATTGAGCGCCGATGAACATCAAGGAAATGACGACCAAACATTTCAACATTGTGAAACCCTCCAATTTATGAACACATGTTCGGAAATATAGAAAAAATGTTGAGCAATGGCAACCCATTGGGGATGCCGCATGAACATTTTCTCTCCGGCGCCGCAGTTCAAACGAGCAGAGCTGGTACGACTGTGTTTCATTTCAATTCGAATGAACTTATTACGGGTTATAGCCGTTGCTTCATGAGAACTCGCAGAAGCAATTTCTGCAAATTCGCTTGTTTTCTTGCCTTTCGAAAGGCAGTTTCATATATTTACGCTGAGCTTTTTCCAATTGGACGACACCGTGAATCACTTGTGCCAAGAAGGCACGATGTCATCGCGACAGAGATTTTTCGCATTGCGAAAATGAGAAGGATAGTTCTGTCTGCGAACGCTATCTCGTATCGCGTTGACTGCAGAGGGGATCGGGAGTATCTACTTCCTTCCCCGCAGGAAAACTAGTCAATACAATGCCCCAGGACCCTTCAAAATCTACATCAGCGAAACAAGCGGCCAAGCAATGTTTTATGGCCGCGGATCGCTTTCTGAAGGAATTTCGTTTCGATGAAGCACGCCGGGAAATCGAGAAGGCAAAAGAGCTCGATCCAACGAACATGTACGTGCACGCATTTCTCGACCGCATCAATTATTTTGAACAGCAAAGAAAGAAGGAGGCAGTCAACACGGAGCCCGTTCCCAAAAAGGCTCCGGCCGCTCCAAAGACGGCGCCGCCTCCGCCCAAACCGGTCATTCCTGTTCAGCCGCAAACAACGGCACCGCCATCACGGCCTGCACCTCCGTTGCCGAAAGCGCCTGCCTATGTTCCACCGCAACCGGTGCAACATGCGCCTGCACCGCAACCTGCACAGCAGTATACGCCGCCGCCGCAACCTGCGCAACAGTATACACCTCCGCCGCAACCTGCGCAACAGTATACACCTCCGCCGCAGCCCGTGCAGTATTCACCTCCGCCGGCGGCACAATATGCAAATCCGCAGCCCGCGCAATATGCGTCACCCGATCCCTATGCACAGCAGGATCCGTACAACCAGCCGAACGGATACACATCGCCGGTGCCTTCGCAGTCAACATTGTCGTACGTGCCTCCGGCTCCGTCATTGCGCCGGCCGCCGTCGAGTCAATCTCCGCAGTATGTGCCGATAGAAGCTGCAGCACCGCCTCAGTCGCCTTATCCGAGAGAAGAGCAGCATGTGCCGCCGACCGCCGCTAACGAAACCGGTTCGCAGCTGGAACAAATGAGGCGGCAAATTGAACTTCTGACACAGGCCCTCGAGCAGGAAAAAATTGCGCGGGAAGAAATCAAGAAGCAGCAGATCCAGGGTGCCGTGACCCAATTTCGTCAGGCGCTCGAACGTGCGTGGGTAAACGGCGCACCGCCGGACAATGAAGTGGACGAACTGCACCATCTTGCCGAGACATTGCAGATACCGGAGGCCGTAGAGCAAACGGTAACGCGCGAAGTGAAGCTTGATACATACAGCCATGCAGTAAAGGAAGTCATTGCGAAGCGGCAGCTCCTGCGGAGTTCGTCTTCCACATTGGAATGGCTCCGCAAAGTGTACCAGGTGACCCTCGAGGAATATCTCGAATACGAATCAAAATTTCTTCTCGACCTCGTGGCTGACCAATATAAGGGAACGCTTTATCAGATTTCCCGCGACGACTTGATTCTCACCGGCATAACGCCAAAGCTGAAATCCTCCGGCTTTGCTGTCGTGACTTCGAAGTCTCCGGAAGAGGCGCTCGAAAAGATCGAAAAAATTAATCCCAATCTCATTCTTTGTGATACGGAATTCGGGCCGCAGGCATTGAGCGGTATTCGGTTCCTGCATGTGATTCGGAACAATTCAAAATTTAGTGCACTGCCGTTTATTTTGGTGTGTCAGGCGTCGGAGATTGCCCAGCTTCAATCGTCGGAGCTTCGTCCGAACGAAGCTTTTATTCAAAAGCCGGTCAACTTCGACGAACTCACCACGCTCATGAATAAGAAACTGGCGCAATACAGAGATTATATTGCCTCGCTGAGTTGAGAGTAGAAGAAAGGAAGAAAATCATGTCAAAAAAGATCCTGCTGGTGGAAGACGACGAGGATAATCGTGATCTCGTCCAATTTGTGTTAAGCCGGAGCCGATTGGGCGCGACGCTCCTGATCGCGGAAAACGGCAAACAGGCGGTGGAAATGGCGCTCGCAGAGACGCCGGACCTCATTCTGATGGATATGCAGATGCCGGTCATGGACGGATGGACAGCGGTGCCGCTGATCAAAGCGCAGGAACGGACGAAACACATTCCCATCATTGCCTTCACCGCCCAGGCAAAAGTAGAGGATAAAGCGCGTACGATCGAGATCGGTTGTGTGGAATACTACTCAAAACCCATGGATCCAGAAGAGCTGCTCGGCCTCATTAAAAAGTATATGTGAGGTTCCCATGATCAAAACTCGACTCTTTTGGAAGGTGCTCGGCAATTTCGGACTGCTGTTGATTGTCCTCTCCGTCATGACGATGCTCACACTCAGTATTCTGTCGCAGATTGAAAAGAATTTCAACCTGTCTGCGAGGAGTGCCACCATGCTCCAGAATCTGGAGCACCTTCGGACTTACATCGACGAAGTCCCTTCTGCTGTGGATCAATACGTTTTCCGGAAGGATCAACAGGCGCGCCTGACGTACGAAAGCGGTTGGAAAGAATTCGATGTGATCATCCTCGGCATGCAACGGGAGATTCCGGACACGGCGGTTGTTCACTCGCTTTCCGTAATCAGAACGCTGTTCTACGACTGGATGACCATGGTGGGTGATAGAAAAATGATGCTCGCGGCGAGTGTCGCCGGAGGCAAAGACGTATCGGATTCTCTCCGCGTGCTGGCAGTGATCGAGGCCCGGTACAGCCATCTTGCCGATGCACGTGCACGGCTCCGGGCTCTCTATGAAAAATCGATGATGGCGCAGCCGCTCGGGATTGAACGGGCGACGTCATTGATTCGCGAATTGAGCACCTTTGTCAGTTTGACGAACATTCTCTCCGCACTGTTTGCCGTTGCACTGGGTTTTTTCATGACCCGCTCGCTGACAACGCCGATTCGTCTGTTGAAAGAAGGAACGCAAAATATTATGGCTGGAACATTTCAGCCGATTGCACTGCATCGCACGGATGAACTCGGCCAGCTTGCGATGGACTTCAACAAAATGTCGGTGATGCTGGGGAACAACTACACGCGGTTGAAGGCCTATTCGGAACTTGTGACAGCGCTCAACCGCCATTCCGACATGGAAGCGGTGGAGACGGAAAGTCTGCGCCTTCTTTGCCAGCACTCGCGTGCATCGGTGGGCGCCCTCTATATCGGCAGCGAGGACGACTCGCGGCTCTACCTGGCCGCAGGCTATGCATTGAAAGAGCGGGGGGGGGCCGCCAAAACACTGGGATTTGGCGAGGGTATTCCCGGTCAATGCGCACTGGAACGCAAAGTGCTGGAGATTTCCAATATCCCCCCGGCATCCGGTTTTGCCATCGATACCGGTTTGGTGGAAGTACCGCCTGTCTGCATCATCGCCGTGCCGATTCTCTTCCAGGAAAAACTTCTCGGCGTTCTGGTGCTCGGTAGCATGCGTTCCTTTGATGAATTGGAAAAAGAAATCATCAACAATTCCGTTCCGCAACTCGGCGTTGCGATCACCAATGCGCAGAATTTTGAGGCATCCCAGAAACTGTCACGCGAAATTGGAATGAAGAACGACGAGCTGAACGGAAAAAACACGGAGTTGGAGAAAGCATATCGCGTCAAATCGGATTTTCTCGCCAGCATGTCGCACGAGTTGCGCACACCGCTCAACTCAGTCATCGGCTTTAGTTCCGTGCTGCTCGGCCCGAATGGCGATCCGCTGACGCCTGATCAGCGAATGGGCCTCGAAAAGATACTCAAGAACGGCCGTCACTTGTTGCAATTAATCAACGACATTCTTGATTTTTCGAAGATTGAATCGGGGAGGATGAGCGTCAATATCGAAAGCGATGAAGTCCAGAACATTATCCTTGGTTCCGTCACTGCGGTCGAATCGATGATGAAGGCAAAAGATCTTGCGCTGATTCAAAATATCCAGCCGGAACTTCCGGTGCTGCAGACGGACGTGCTGAAGATAAAACAGATTCTGGTCAACCTGCTGAGCAATGCTGTGAAGTTTACGGAGAAGGGGGACATCACTATCACGGCTTCCAAAAACGGTCCGATGATCTCCGTCGCTGTCAAAGATTCCGGCATCGGCATCAAAAAGGAAGATTATGGAAAGGTGTTTGAAGAATTTCAGCAGATCGACAGTTCGAACACGAGAAAGTACAAAGGAACGGGCTTGGGAATGCCGATCTCACGCCGGCTGGCACGTTTCCTGGGAGGCGACGTTGTTCTCGAAAGCGAATTTGGAAAAGGCTCGACGTTTACATTGACCATTCCATCAACGTACGTGGATCCGACAAAGGAGAAAGAAGTCCGGCCGGCATTATCCCAACCGGCGCCGACCGGCGCATCGGTTTCGGCGCCCGCTCCGGTTGCACCCGCACCGCATCCGCATGGCGATGGATTGAAGGTGCTCTGCATCGACGACGATTCCGATGTTATCGACATCCTGAAGGCGTATCTAACGCCGGAAGGCTACGATGTCACCGGTGCATTATCTGGTGACGAAGGGATCAGGCTTGCCGCAGAGCTGCATCCGTCCCTCATCACACTCGATATCATGATGCCGCAGAAAGATGGATGGCAGGTGTTGCGGGAACTGAAACAGAACCCGGCAACCCGGGAAATTCCGGTGATTATCCACTCGATCATCGAGAACAAACCGCTGGCAATCTCGCTCGGGGCGCTTGATGTAATGCCCAAGCCGGTGGAGCCGCACCATTTGCTGGATCTGGTTTCCCGCGTGTCGCATTCGAAGGATCAATCGGTTTTGTTCATCGATGATAATGTAGAATTCACCGCGGTGATGAAACAGTTGCTGGAGGGTGAGGGCTTCAAAGTGGAAGTGGCAAATGAGGGAAAGCGTGCGTTCGAAATACTCGAGGCCGTGACCCCCTCCGTCATTTTTCTCGACCTGGTGATGCCGGAGATGGACGGTTTCGAGGTCGCGCAGAAACTGCGCAACGACAGTCGGTGGCGTACTATTCCCGTGGTTGTTCTTTCCGGCAAGGAATTGACCGATGAGGAATGGAAACAACTGAATATGTTCAATACGGAGTTTTTAAAGAAGGGCGATCTCACACAGGCGTCGTTGACGGCCGCGATCAAGACTATGCTGCACCCGTCGTCACAAGCCTGACATCCATCACCTAACCGACAGTGTGCTACTATCATGAAAGACACTCTAGCTGAGGAACCTACAATTCTGGCGGTCGACGATACGGAAGACAACCTCGATCTGCTTGAGTTTGTCATGAAGCGGAAGCCGGTAAAATTCCTTCGTGCAAAAAGCGGGAAGGAGTGTCTCTTACTCGCCCGAGAAAAAAATCCAGACGTGATTTTGCTCGATATCCAAATGCCGGAAATGGACGGGTTCGAAACATTCCGGCAGCTTCGGGCGAGTGCTCTCACGGCAAAAATTCCGGTCGTCTTTCTGACGGCAACCCGGAAAGATGCCGACAGCATCGAAAAAGGATTGGAACTGGGTGCTGAAGGGTATTTGACAAAGCCGATCGATCCGGAAGAGTTGCTCGTTCGTGTGCGCATGCTGGTGCGGATCAAGCGTGCGGAAATGGAACTCGATCGGACAAAAGCCGATTTTATGGCAATGCTGGTGCACGATTTGCGCAGTCCGCTGAACGGTATTCGAAGCGTGGTGGATTTTCTCCGCGAGATGCGCGATCAGGGACGCGAATTCAATGCAGATCACTTGCACCTGCTGGACGCTGCATCCGAATCGACGCGAAGGATGCTGGGACTCATTAATAACATTCTCGATCTCTCAAAATTCGAAGCGGGCAATATGTCATTGGAGAAATCCATGGCCCCCGTCAAACCGTTGATTGAGAGTATGTGCCGCGAGATGGCGGTACAGTTCAAACAGAAAAATATTGCTCTCGAAACGACCTACGCGGATGGCCTTTCGGATACGCTCATGGATGCGAATAAAATGGGGCAGGTGATCATGAATCTGCTTAGCAATGCATTCAAGTTCACAGCCGGCGGCGGGCGTGTGGCTATCAATGCGGTGCAAGGTCAGGAATATTCGGCACCGGCAAATGCCAAGGTACCTTCGCTCTGCGTGACGGTAACGGATTCGGGAGTTGGGATCCCCGCGGAGGAAATTCCGCTGCTCTTTGAACGCTACCGGCAAATTTCCACGTCGAAAACCGCAAAACAAAAGGGAACCGGCCTTGGCCTCTCCATCTGCAAGCTGATCGTGGAAGCACACGGCGGTTCAATGAGTGTTGAAAGTGAAGTGGGAAAATATTCAAAATTCAAATTCACGATACCGATTGGTTCACCTTCTGTCACAAATGCGAGTGCACAATGAAAGAGAAAATTCTCCTGGTCGACGATGAAGACAGCCTGCGGCTGACACTGAGACTGCGGCTTACGGATGCCGGCTTTGATGTACGGGATGCTGCCGATGGGGAACAGGCAATCGCAGCGCTGGAAGCCGAGCCCGTTGATCTTGTACTGCTCGATATCAACATGCCGCGCATGGATGGCATCGAAACACTCGGCTTGATCATGCAGGCGCATCCGACAATCGATGTGATTATGCTGACTGGGTTCGCCGATTTTTCCACGGCGATTGACTGCCTGAAGAAGGGAGCCAAGGACTACCTGGTGAAGCCGATCGAAGTCACGGAGCTCGTGACACGGGCGCGTTCCATTCTTCGCGCGAAAAATGCTGAGCGTTCCCTGGGTGAACTTCAGCGGCATCACAACTCTGCAGTTCTGTTCGACGTCCTGCCCAGCCTCTTCTCGCTGCAATCGACCATCGACAGCCTCGCGCAGACCAAACTCTCGCGCGACCAGCAAGTGCTGCTCGAACAGGCACACGTGGAAGCGGTTCGCCTCCTGGACCGAACAAGCACACTCGTGCAATGCGACGAAGCAGATACCATCGCGGTGGATCCGGCACGGGCGGACACCGATTTTGCTGCGTTCATTCACGTGCTCGGAGACCGGTACGAGCGGGAAGCTGCAGCCCGGGGCATCCAGTTCCAGAATAAGATTGCAACAGGACTTGTGCACCTTGTTGTGGACAAGGTGAAGATCGGATATGCATTTGATATTCTGATCGGCGGGGCGTTGCGGCTTGTTGACAAAAAGAAGAAAATTCAATTCTCCGCTGCAATGCAGGATGGCGAAGTATTGATGGAATTACGTATCCCCTTTGTGCTCGGGGGGAAGGATCCCGATGCCCTGTTCCCGATTTTTGCGGAGGAAGCTGCAACACCGAACCGCAAACGCAAGGATCTCGGCTTTGTAATTGCGAAACGGATCGCCGAGGAACATGGTGGCAGGATATGGATTGACACCTCAACGTCGGGTGAGATTCTGGTGAGCATGACCCTGCCATCCGGAAAAATAGCGTAGAAGGCGCCTGCCGTCAGAAGAGCACATAAGAAGGGATATCGGAAAATGGTATCCCTTTTTTTATTTCTGCCGAAAGTGCGAAATGATATCTCCCGAACTCAGGAACATTGACGAGACGGAAGGTCTCTATCAGTGCCTGACGGGAGCGCATGTGTGTTCGCTTGTCTCCATGTGTGCGGTGCACGGTGTCTGGTTGAAGCCCAGGAGGCGTTGAAAAAAGTTCTTACTGCAAAAACACTTGCTGATCTTTGTGCTCTTACTGCTAACGCGATGTGATTTGAACAATTAACAGGAGGCCTTACAATGAATCTGGATGTAGAATTGCTCTCTCGAATGCAGTTTGCGATGACGATTGGATTCCATTTCTTCTTTCCGCCGCTGTCGATCGGTTTAGGCTGGATGCTCGTCATCTTCGAATGGATCGGATGGAGAAGGAATGACGAATCGTACGTCCGCATCGGAAAGTTTTTCGGCAAAATTCTTGCGCTGACGTTTGCCGTTGGTGTGGCGACCGGCGTGGTTATGGAATTCCAATTTGGCACCAACTGGGCTCAGTATTCGAAATTTGTCGGTGATATTTTTGGCGCCCCGCTCGCCGCAGAAGCCCTATTTGCATTCTTCCTTGAATCCGGTTTTCTCGGATTGTATTTGTTCGGCCGCGGGAAAGTCTCCAGGGGTATGCACTGGTTCTCTGCCCTGATGGTTGCTGTTGGCGCAACAATTTCGGCATTCTGGATTCTCGTGGCGAACTCCTGGCAGCAGACCCCGGCCGGATACGCTGTGCAGAATGGCCGGGCGGAATTGACCGACTTCGGTGCTGCGGTGTTCAATCCTTCCACGTTGCCGCGCCTGTTTCACACCGTTGATGCAGCATTAATTGCCGGCGCCTTTATGGTTGTGGGTGTTTCCGCGTATCTCATTCTCAAGAATAAGGAAGCTGAACTGGGGAAGAAGTCATTGAAAATTGCTGCCATCTTCGGACTCGCTGTTTCGCTGCTGGAAGTTTTTCCGTTCGGACACATTCACGGTCAGCAGGTCGCGCAAACGCAGCCGGAAAAATTTGCCGCCATTCAGGGATTGTACACTTCCGAAACCGGAGCTTCTGTAGTGATGTTCGCTATTCCCATCGATCCACCACCCGAATTGAAAGCACGCGTCGAAATGCCCGTCCCCGGATTGCTCAGTTGGCTGGCTTTCGGCGATGTGCACGCGCGAATTCGTGGACTTAATGAATTTCCCAAAGACGAAATTCCCCCTCTCTTTTTGACGTTCGTCTCCTACCATAACATGGTGATCTTGGGGATGTATTTCATTTTTATCATGGTGATTACCGTTTACAAAGTGCACAAGAATACGTTGTGGCATAGCAAGAAGCTTCTCAAGGTGCTTGTCTGGTCCATTCCGCTGCCGTTGTTCGCATGCCAGCTCGGATGGATTGCCGCGGAAGTCGGACGTCAGCCATGGATTGTGTATAAACTTATGAAAACGAAAGACGCCTTCTCGGCGACGCTCTCTGGCGGAGAGGTGTTGTTCTCACTGATTCTTTTCGCCATCATCTATCTTGCTCTTGGCGTTCTCTATCTCTATCTCTTGACTAAAGAAATTAATCATGGTCCGGAATCTGCAAAGGAGGTGGCAGCATGATGGAATTTCTGGATGTAAACGCACTCAGAGTCATTTGGTATCTCCTTATCGGAGTTCTCATCATCGGGTACGCGGTCTTGGACGGATTCGATCTTGGTGTCGGCGTTCTTCATTTGTTCACGAGGGATGAACATGAAAAAAGGATTCATCTGAATGCCATCGGCCCCGTGTGGGACGGCAATGAAGTCTGGCTGATCACCGGCGGCGCTGCGCTGTTTGCAGCATTTCCGTTTGTCTATGCAACGGTCTTCAGCGGATTCTATATCGCTTTCATGCTGCTCCTGACGGCGCTCATCTGCCGCGCCGTCTCTTTTGAATTCCGTGGGAAAGTGGATTCGCAGCAATGGCGGACCGTATGGGATTGGGCATTCGGCCTTGGCAGTCTGGTGCCGGCGCTGTTGTACGGCGTGGCCATTGGCAATGTGATGCACGGCCTTCCCATTGACAAGGCGGGCACTTTCACGGGAACATTTCTTGGGCTCCTGAATCCGTTCTCGCTGCTGATCGGGTTGGTCAGTCTGGCATTGTTCACGTTGCATGGTGCCGTCTATCTGACTCTTAAAACCCAGGGCCCGCAGCTCGAAAAACTCGTGCGGCAGATTCCCCCGCTCTGGATGATCGTAGTAGTCCTGTATTTCCTTGCCTCCGTCGCCACCGCATACACATCACCGTTCCTCTTCGATGGGCTTTTTGCGAACCCGCTCTTCTGGGTGTTGCTGGTGTTGATGCTGGGCTCGGTAGCGGCAGTTCCGGTGCTCGTAAAGAAAGGCAAATACTTCCTCGGGTTCCTGTCATCCTCGGGTGCCATCGTGTCGATGGTCGGCCTCTTTGCATTGAGCCTTTTCCCGCGCCTGGTACCGTCGTCGACGGACTTATCATACAGCCTGACGATTTTCAATTCATCGTCAACGCAGCGCACATTGGGAATCATGCTGATCATCGCACTTATCGGAGTACCAATTGTATTGACCTATACAATCCTGATCTATCGTGTCTTCAAAGGGAAAGTGACTCTCACGAAAGAAAGTTACTAAGAAGGCAAATAGGAAAAAGAAAAAGGCCTGCCGGTGATCCCGACAGGCCTTCTTTCTGTACGCTACGCAAACTCACACAACCGCAGATTCCAGAAATTCCACACTTCCCGCTTCCGTATCCATGCGTGCTTCAATGCCGATGGGCATGGTGAGCTTTCGGGGAATATGGCCGTAGACAAGATTGCGCATTACAGGGATAGGCAGATGGCCGAGGTAGTCATCGACAACCTGCTCGGTGGTCAGATATGGTTTTGATGTGTCAGATGCCTTCACGTCCGTCAGTTCGCCAAGGAGAACGCCCTTGACCTCCTTCAGAATGCCTGCCAGACGCAACTGGCAGAGCATACGGTCGAAACGATAGTTCTCTTCTTCGATCTCTTCCAGAAAAAGAATCGAGTACTTAAATGAGGGAGCAAACGGTGTTCCAAGGATCGATGTGATGAGAGACAGGTTGCCTCCAAGCAGTGTCCCGGAGGCTTTGCCTTTGCACAATGTTTGAAAGGGAACACCGTCTGGATTGGTAATCGGGCCGAGTTTCTGCGGCGACGTCACGATGGACCAGAAATGTTCTTCTGTAAAAGGATCAATCTGATTCCACATTTCTACGCCGCTCATGGGGCCGGAAAAGGTGACCAACCCGGTCTTGCGAAAAATGGCGAGCTGCAACGCTGTCAGGTCGCTATAGCCGACGAGAATTTTTGGATTCCGTTTGATAACGGAATAGTTAAGAAGGTGGAGAATGCGCGGCGTGCCATAGCCGCCCCGCACGGCGATAATAGCTTTTACTTTCTTGTCTGCGAACATCTCATTTATATCAGTGGCGCGTTCTTCATCGGTACCGGCGAGATAGCCGCGTACAGCACGAACATTTTTCCCGAATTTCACGCGATACCCCAGATGTTCGAGATACTCCGCTCCTTTGTCGATTTTCTCCTGCACCGATGGAGCACTCGCCGGTGCAACGATGCCAATAAGGTCTCCAGGTTTCAGAGATGCCGGCCGTATGATTTGTCCCATGACAACAATCCTTTCGCTAGAGTCGGAATTCGTATTGAACGCCGCATTCGATACCACGGGAATTGTCCCCGTGGAGTAGAGAAGAAACACCGAAAAACCGCCACCGCAATCCTGCCATTGTCGTTTCGACACCGCCTTGGATTGAAGCCAGGCGAGGAACCCCATCACCTGAATTGCTGTCCCGCCCCGTTGTTTCGATGGAAAGGAATGTCTCCTCCCCGATAGGAAGCGCAATGCCTCCGCCGTACAGGAACATGTCGTGTTGATCGGTGAGTGCAGTCGGATTCTCAATGATCGCGATGCCTGCATTGAGAGTCATCCTGATTCCTGCGATGTGCTTCTCAAACAGTGTCAGGGCGTAGAAATCGAATTGATCCATTCCGAGGCCGGATTCGTTGCTGGCGTTCGGGAGTTGCACGCCGAAACGAAATCCGGTAGCGACGGGAAAACGGTATTCGCTCATCAACTGCACTTTTGTCCACACCGTAAAATCGCCGATATCGCCTGTCGAGGATGACGACGGTGTATCATTTGACGCGAAAGCCGGGCGTCGTTGTTTGATAGCGAGCATATTGAGCAGGGTGCCGTCAAATTGTAGTTCCACGGTGCCGTCGAACGAATAGCCAAATCGCAGGCATCCATACTGAGAAAGTTCTCCCTGAAGGCCTGAAAGAGGGAAAAATTGTTGTTGGTAGTAGGCGCCACCGATCTCTACACGGGAAGAACGGGCGGGCAATGAACAGGGGCTTTCCAACACGGGCGGACGTTGTTGAGCCACAAGCAATGTTGGCAGGAGCAGAAGAATCAGTGCGATACGCTGCATTATCCGTTTGTGCATGCGGGTCAGTCAGCGAGTTGCGGAGTGATATGTTTCTCAAACTCTTCACGGAACTGGCGGATCATGCTCTGTACAGGCCATGCCGCCGCGTCGCCGAGCGCGCAGATGGTGTTGCCTTCAATATTGTTTGCGATATTGAGAAGCAGGTCGATATCTTCTGTCTTTGCTTGATTGTGTTCAAATCGCTCAAGCACTTTCTCGAGCCAACCGGTGCCTTCGCGGCAGGGCGTGCACTGTCCGCAAGATTCGTGATGATAGAATTTTGCAATGCGCGAGAGGATCGGGATCAAATCAGTATCCTCATCCATCACAATCAAGCCAGCCGTGCCGACGGACGATCCTGCAGCTTTGAGCGAATCGACATCCATGCAGACTCCTTCCAGTTGTTCTGCGCGAAGGATCATGGTCGAGGAACCGCCAGGGATGACCGCTTTGATTTTTTTATTTCCGGGGATGCCGCCGGCATATGCATGGATAAGCTCTAGCAACGGAACGCCGGTCGGGACTTCGAAGACTCCCGGCTTGTTGACGTGGCCGGAAATTCCAACCAAAATCGGTCCGGGATGTTTTGTGTTGCCAATCTTGGAATACCACTCCCAACCCTTGTTGATGATGAGCGGAACGTTGGTCATGGTTTCCACATTGTTGATCGTCGTCGGACATCCCCACAATCCGCGTTGTGCAGGGAACGGGGGCTTCACACGCGGATAGCCGCGCTCGCCCTGGATCGAATTCATCAGGGACGATTCTTCGCCGCAGATGTAAGCGCCGGCGCCTTTGTGCAGAATGATCTCTGTGGAAAAACCCGACCCGAGAATATTGTTTCCGACATATCCGTTTTCATATGCCGCATCGACAGCTGTCTGCATCATTCGGATCCACTTTCCATACTCTCCGCGGATGTAGACGTATGCCGCGTTGATTCCCATGGCATAACACCCGATCAGAATTCCCTCGAGCAGCTGGTGCGGATTGTATTCAAAAATCTGCCGGTCTTTGAATGTGCCAGGCTCTGATTCATCGCCGTTAACCGCCAGATATTTTGGTTTGTCTGATCCTTTGGGCATGAATGTCCATTTCAATCCCGTCGGGAAACATGCGCCGCCGCGACCGCGCAGATTGGATTTTTTCACTTCGTCGGTCACTTCTTCGGGTTTCATGCCCAGAGCCTTGCGGAGCGCCGTGTACCCGCCGTTCGCTTCATACACGTCGAGGCGGTGATAATCCGGGATGTCCGGGAGGATGTAGTGTTCCGTAGGGGTCATGTGAGCTTCCGGAGAAGTTCTTCAGCTTTTTCAGGAGTGAGGTTCTCGTAATATTCTTCGCCGATGGCGAGCATCGGTGCACCGCCGCAAGCGCCCATACACTCTGCTTCGTTCACTGTCCATTTGCCGTCGGCGGATGTCTGGCCGGCTTTAGCACCGCAGACGTGTTCCACCTTCTGCAGAATCTTGTCCGATCCACGGAGCACACACGATACGTTCGTGCAGACCTCGATGTGATATTTGCCGACCGGTTTTGAGTTGAACATTGTGTAGAAGGTCACGACGCCGAGGACCTGCCCGAAGGGGAGTCCCAGGAACGTGCCGATCTCTTTCATCATCTCTTCGGAGATCCAGCCTTCCTGTTCCTGTGCCACCCAGAGCGCCGGCAACAGCGCAGCTTTGGCGTCAGGATACTTCTTCTTGATCTCTTCGATCTTTGCTCGGTTTTCTTCTTTCAGCATGCAGAGTCTTTCGAATACGGGACGCCGGGCGTAGGCTGCGGCGATTATTTATCTGCTTCTCCCATGACCGGATCGATGCTTCCGATAATCGCAACAATGTCTGAAATCATCCCGCCCTTGAGAAGCACGGGAAGCGATTGCAGGTTCATGAAGGATGGGGAATGGATCTTCAGGCGCCAGGGAGCTTCCTTGCCGCGGCTTTGAATATAGAAGCCGAGTTCGCCTTTCGAACCCTCCACCGCGTGATACACTTCTCCCACCGGAGGCTCCGTCCCGAAATTGATGAGCATGAAGTCGTGTATCAGTTCTTCCATTTTCGTATAGATCCGCTCTTTGCGCGGCAGTACTTTTTTCGGTTCAAACGCGTGAATCGGTCCCGTCGGGAGCTTGTCCAGCGCCTGTTCGATGATGCGGACGCTTTGCTTCATTTCATTCAGGCGCACATAATAGCGTGCGAGGCAGTCGCCTCCGTCAAAGGCTGGAATTTCAAAATCCAATTCATTGTAGACGAGGTACGGATTGGCGCGGCGCAAATCATGCTCGACACCGGTGCCCCGCAGATTCGGCCCGGTCATGCTCATCGCGATCGCCTGCTCACGCGTGATGACACCAATACCGTCATTCCGCTCGATGAAAATGCGGTTGCGATTCAGCAGTTTCTCGCTCTGCATCAGCGAATCGGGGAACTGGGTAAGAAACGCGCGGATCTCGCCGATTACTTCATCCGTCAGATCCTGTGCAAGTCCGCCGATGCGGGTGTAGCTGGTTGTAAAACGCGCGCCGGTAAGATGCTCAAAAACATCATACAACTTTTCACGGTCTCGGAATGTGTACATGAACACTGTCAGCGCGCCGATATCGATCCCGAGCGATCCCACCGCGAGCAGATGGGAGGAGATGCGTGCCAGCTCGGAAATGATCACGCGGATGAACTGCGTTCGCCGCGGAGCTTCAATGCCAAGAAGTTTTTCAACAGCAAGCACGTATGCAGTATTGTTCATCAACGGCGAAATGTAGTCAAGCCGGTCGGTGTGCGGGATGAATTCGTGATAGGAACAATTCTCTGCCAGTTTCTCGTAGCCGCGATGCAGATAGCCGACATCCGGAAGCGCCGCCACGACCGTCTCGCCGTCGAGCCGGATCAGGAGGCGCAGCACACCATGAGTTGCAGGATGCTGCGGGCCCATGTTGAGAATCATTTCATTCTCGAGAGGATCGGTAAATTGAACGCTCGTATCCCTATTCTCAAGTGCAGCGAGAATTTTTGTTCGCTTGATGTCGGCAGTCGGTGCGGTGGTCATGTGGAGCACGTATCGGATAGAAACGGTTATTTGCGAGGCAAAGGAATGGAATCGGGAATCCCCATCAGCGGGAAATCTTTCCGCAGGGGATAGTGTGCGTATTCTTCCGGCATATAGATGCGCCGGAGATCCGGATGGCCGGTAAATTCTATGCCGAACATATCGTATGCTTCCCGTTCGGGCCAATCCGCACCCGGCCACACCGATGTGACGCTCGGAAGACGGGGATCATTTTCTTCCACCCGGGTTTTCAGGCGCAGCCGGATCTTGGTCTGGAGCGAATATATATTATAGATGACTTCAAACCGGCCTTCCGGAGTAAAATTGTCCGCTCCGCATACATCGACAAGATAATCGAAGGGTGACCCGGGGAGATCTTTCAAGAACGTACAGATCATGACAATTGCCGCCGGTCTGACATAGACGGTGGTCTCGCCACGGAATTCCTTAACGGATTGAATATCGTTCGGAAAGGCGGCCCTGAGCTTCTCTATTATAACTATAGTAGTGATCATGTCAGCCATTTGTTTGGAACAGGAGACGTTCATCGGCAACGGTCATAGGCGAGCCTTTGCTTTCACCTCTCTGAACCTTGTCCTGAACCATCATGAGCGCGTGGATGAGGTTGTCCGGGCGGGGCGGGCATCCGGAGACGTACACATCGACCGGCAGAAACTGATCGATGCCCTGCACAACATTATATGTGCGGTACATGCCGCCGGTGGATGTACAGACTCCCATCGCGATGACCCATTTCGGGTCGGGCATCTGATCATATATCTTTCGCACCACATGTGCCATCTTATATGTGGTCGTGCCGGCAACAATCATCAAATCGCACTGCCGCGGGGAAAATCTCATTACCTCGGATCCGAATCGCGCGACGTCAAAGCGCGGACCAGCCATTGCCATCATTTCGATCGCACAGCAGGAAATTCCCATCGGCATCGGCCACAACGAATGCTTGCGGCACCAGTTGATCGCCGCATCCAGTTGTGTGGTGATAATGCTGTCGCCTAGGGCGTGTTCTAGTCCCATTGCAAAGCTCCCTTTTTCAGGATATAGTAGTATCCGACCAGCAGGACAACGATGAAGGTGATCATCTCTATATATCCAAACACTCCAAGAGCCCGAAAGTTCACTGCCCAGGGATAAAGAAAAATTACTTCGATGTCGAACAGGATGAAAAGGACCGCCACCATGTAGTACTTGACGGAGAACCGTTCACGCGCTGAACGGATCGGTGCCATGCCGCTTTCGTATGTGGAGAGTTTTTCGTCGGTGGGATGCCGGGGGCCGAGCATCATATGTAACGCAAGAAGAACAATGCCCAAGCCGGCAGCGGCAGCGAGCATGAGAACAATCGGGATGTAGGAAACCATGTATTCCACAGTGATGAGACCAGTCGTTCGCAAAAGTGAGGCGAAAAAGAAATCACATCGGCACAGACCATTTCTGGCATCGCGCAGATTTCCGTTTTCACATGCGTAAAAAGAAAAATATCAAAAAAACGAGGGAAAGTCAACGCAGCCTTTTAGGCCCTTTGAGCGGCTTGTAAACCGAAAAACTGCGAATAGAACCGTATGCTGTTCTTTTGCGTTAGACGCTCGACTAACGAATTTGCCAAACGCGCGAATCTTCGAATAACTCATAACGGCACTATGTGGCGTGCGTCAACTTGTCGGTAGAGAATGGAGAGTGCTGTCAAGCTAAATTTGATAAGGGACAAAAATATTTTCCTCACTATTTACTTGACTTGGTTTTGCTAAGCGGCTATATTCACAACCAGTTACCTTGATTCAACACCACTTGGAATTCAAAAAAGCACGAAATCTATCAGAGGGAGCAATCAATGAAGGAAAATGATACGGCGGTTGTCGGCAAGCGCGGAGGGGTGCGGTTGGCAAATGCCGCCGTTCGTGGATTGACGATCCGGCGCTATTTTACCAAATATGGTGTGCATCCGTTTGACGAAATTGAATGGGAATCGCGTACCGCGACGATTTCCAATGAAAAAGGGGAGAAGATCTTCGAGCAAAAGGGCGTGGAGATTCCGAAATCCTGGTCGATGACTGCAACGAACGTAGTCGTTTCCAAATATTTTCACGGCACGATCGGGATGCCGAACCGCGAACAGAGCGTGAAGCAGCTTGTGGATCGCGTTGCGAAGACGACGACCGGCTGGGGACGTACCCAGGGATATTTTGCGACAGAAGAAGATGCGAACAACTTTTATCATGAACTCTGTTTTCTGTTGGTCAACCAGTACATGTCGTTCAACAGTCCTGTCTGGTTCAACGTCGGTATCGAAGAGCGCCCGCAATGTTCCGCCTGCTTCATCAATTCCGTGCAGGACACGATGGAGTCGATTCTCGATCTCGCGAAGACCGAAGGCAAGCTGTTCAAGTTCGGCTCCGGTACCGGATCGAATCTTTCGACACTTCGTTCATCGAGCGAAAATCTTTCCGGCGGCGGCACGGCCTCGGGTCCGGTGTCCTTCATGCGCGGCTTTGACGCGTTTGCCGGTGTTATTAAGTCGGGCGGCAAAACACGCCGTGCGGCGAAGATGGTCATCCTGAATATCGATCATCCGGATATTAAAGATTTTGTCAACTGCAAAGCGGAAGAAGAAAAAAAAGCATGGGCGTTGATAGATGCCGGTTATGACGGCGGCTTCAATGTACAGGGTGGCGCCTACGATTCCATCTCGTACCAGAATGCAAATCATTCCGTCCGCGTGACCGATGACTTCATGCGCTCCGTGCTCGAGGACAAAGAATGGACCACTCGTGCCGTCAAAGGTGGACGCCCGATGGACACGTACCGTGCACGCGATCTGATGAGACAGATTTCAGAAGCCGCATGGCTCTGCGGCGATCCCGGCATGCAGTACGACACCACCATCAATAATTGGCACACCTCGTCGGTGACGTCGCGCATCAACGCATCGAATCCCTGCAGCGAGTACATGTACCTCGACGATTCTGCCTGCAATCTGGCGTCATTAAATCTGATGAAGTATAGAAGAGAAAACGGTGAGTTCGATATCGCTGCGTTTCGCCATGCGGTGGGAATTACGATCACCGCGCAGGAAATTTTTGTTGACAACGCGAGCTATCCGACTCCCGCCATTGAAAAGAACAGCCACGAGTTCCGACCCCTCGGTTTGGGATATGCCAACCTCGGTGCGCTGCTGATGGCGCGCGGCCTCGCCTATGACAGCGAAGCGGGACGCCAATATGCCGCGGCCATTACATCACTGATGTGCGGCCAGGCGTACATTCAGTCAGCATTGATTGCGAAAGAGATGAGCTCCTTCAATGGCTACGCCGTCAACAAAGAGCCGATGCTCTCCGTCATGCAAAAACATGGATTGCATGCCGAGAAGATCGACGATGCTTATGTGCCGGCTGAACTTCTTGCAGCCTCGCGCGCGGTATGGAAAGACGCGATCTCCCTTGGCAAAGAATTCGGCTATCGCAACGGACAGACGACCGTGCTGGCGCCGACCGGTACCATCGGCTTTATGATGGATTGCGATACCACCGGTATCGAGCCGGACATCGCTCTTGTGAAATACAAGAAGCTGGTGGGCGGTGGAATGATGAAGATTGTCAATCAGACCGTTCCCGAAGCGCTTGCGAAACTCGGCTACGACAGCGAGCAGGTGGAACATATTGTCAGCTATATTGAAAAGAATGACACCATCGAAGGCGCGCCGTACCTGAGTACCGATGATCTGTCGGTGTTCGATTGCGCTTTCAAACCGGCGAGGGGAACGCGGTCGATTCATTACATGGGACACATCCGGATGATGGCGGCTGCACAGCCTTTCCTCTGCGGCGCGATCTCCAAGACCGTCAATATGCCGAACGATGTCACGCCGGAAGAAATTATGCAGGCCTACATCGAAGCATGGAAACTCGGCTTGAAGGCAGTGGCGGTGTATCGCGACGGTTGCAAGCGCACCCAGCCACTCAGCACATCGCTCGAGACCGCGAAGGAGAAGAATCCTGCCGCACGTCCCGCACGGCGCCGACTTCCGAACGAACGCCAGTCCATTACGCACAAATTCAGCATCGCCGGCCACGAAGGCTACATTACAGTCGGCATGTATGAAGACGGCATGCCGGGTGAAGTGTTTATCGTAATGTCGAAGGAAGGATCCACGATCTCCGGTATGATGGACGCCTTTGCAACAGCGGTCTCGCTCGCGCTGCAGTACGGCGTGCCTCTCAAAATCCTGACGGACAAGTTTTCGCACATGCGTTTTGAACCGTCCGGATTTACGAACAACGACAAAATCCCGATTGCGAAGTCGATTTGCGATTACATCTTCCGCTGGCTCGGGATGAAGTTCCTCGAGAAAGACGATCAGCCGATGTCCGTGGTTGTTGCCGAGACAGCACCGCTGGAACGCCAGTCCGATGCAGCGATCGCCAAGCGCGCATCCTCAATCGAATCGAATGAAAAGGTGATCTTCCAGACCCAGGCCGATGCTCCTCCGTGCCATGAGTGCGGAAGTATCATGATTCGCTCCGGCAGTTGCTACAAATGTCTGCAATGTGGATCGACAAGCGGATGTTCGTGATCGCTCTTTGCTGAAGATGAAACGCCGATGGCAGAGATATGCTATCGGCGTTTTTGTTTAATATTGAAATTTACGCCATTTTTGTGCTTATTAATGGTGTTAAGCAGGGACGATCCCCAGGACGTCCCTGATTTTTTCCAGGAAGGACATGCCATGCGTAGCGCAACCCTCACCCGCAAAACTAAAGAGACCGACATTGCGATCACTGTTCGGATTGATGGAACGGGGAACGCGTCCGTTTCGACAGGAATCGGCTTTCTTGACCACATGCTGGAACTGTTTGCAAAGCACGGGCTTTTTGATCTTCATGTGCGCTGCAAGGGAGATCTGCGCGTCGACGATCATCATACCACGGAAGACGTTGCCATTGTTCTGGCCAAAGCCTTCGGCAAGGCGCTCGGAAGGAAAGAGGGCATTGCCCGCTACGGCCATGCGTATATACCGATGGACGAATCACTTGCCCGGTGTGTGGTGGATCTCAGCGGACGCTCTGCTCTTTTCTTTGATGCGGAATTCTCGCGCAAGAAGGTGGGCGACCTCTCGACCGAAATGATCCGCCACTTCTTCCAATCATTTGCAGAAAACTTGAAGGCAAATATACATATCGAAGTGCTGCATGGAACGAACACGCATCACAAAATTGAAGCAATGTTTAAGGCGCTGGGGCGCGCATTGCGCAAGGCATCTGAACGCGATCCGTGTGTGAAAGGCGTTGCCTCCACCAAGGGAGTATTATGAGGATCGGGATAGTCGATTATCATCTGAACAATCTCCGCTCGGTACAAAAGGCATTTGAGTTAATCGGTGCATCATCGTTTCTTTCTGACAACCCACTGGAACTTCTTGCGGCGGACAAATTAGTGCTGCCGGGTGTTGGTGCTTTCGGATCGGCGATGGAAAATCTGCGGAAGCTTCATCTTGACGAGACAGTGAAATCACATGTGGCGGCAGAGCGTCCGTTGCTTGGCATCTGTCTGGGAATGCAGCTTCTCTTTGATAGAAGTTATGAACTTGGTGAATTTGAAGGATTGGGCTTTTTGCGCGGGACGGTCACACAATTTCCCGCCACTGTGAAAGTACCCCACATCGGCTGGAATCAGATCGACCTCCGGAAGGAATCACCGCTTCTTGCCGACATACAAACTGGAAGTTTCGTCTATTTTGTACACTCCTATTTTGTGGAGACTTCGACTGATTGCGTGCTGGCGACGACGGATTACGGCCCCGGATTCCCATCGATCGTGCAGCAGGAACATGTCTATGGAATGCAATTTCATCCTGAAAAAAGTCAGTCCACAGGATTGAAACTAATGCAAAATTTTGCGGAGAGGAGCTGACGGATGGTCCTTCTGGTACCTGCGATTGACATTCGTGATGGCAGATGTGTGCGGCTCGTGCAGGGTGAGCCGGGGACAGAAAAAATCTATTCGAACGACCCTGTCCAGATGGCAATTCTCTGGCGCGGCGAGAATGCGAAGTGCCTTCACGTGGTGGATCTCGACGGCGCTTTCGAGGGATCGATGAAGAATCTTGAATTGATCCGCCGTATGGTGAATACGGTGGACATCCCGATACAGATTGGCGGCGGGATTCGGACGTTCGAACAGGTGAAGCAGTTGATCGAGATCGGAGTCTACCGAGTGGTGCTTGGCACTGCCGCGATCGAAGATCCGGAGCTGGTGACGCGCTCCATCGCCTCCTTTGGCAAGAGCAAAATCGCCATCGGCATCGATGCGAAGAACGGCATCGTGATGACGCAGGGATGGCAGAACGATTCCGGCATCAATGCGATTGATCTTGCACTTGCAATGAAGTCACGCGGCGTGTGCCGTGTCATCTACACTGATATTGCGCGCGACGGTATGCTGAATGGCCCCAATTTCGAGGCGATAAAAGAAATTGCGATAAAGTCGGAACTACGCGTGACGGCATCCGGCGGTGTTTCGACCTTTGAGGATCTGAGAACTATTCAGGAGTTGGAAAAATTCGGCGTCGATTCGGTGATCGTGGGAAAGGCACTCTACGAAAACCGATTTGCATGCGAAGCTCTGTGGCGCATGAACGAAAAAGACTTGGACGATCTCGGTCCGACGAGAAGGATTTAATTTTTGTACCAGAAAAAAAGCAAAACCCAAAGCAGCCGCGGATAATGGAGGGGAATTATGAATTACGAAATATGGATTAAAGCGTTTCTGCTGTTGCTATCCGCGCAAAATCTTTTTCTTGGTATCAACCAGCGCAACACCTTCATGAGCATGCACTAGTGGCTTTAGCAAAAAGAATAATTCCGTGTCTCGATGTCGATAAAGGACGCGTGGTGAAAGGTGTGAACTTCGTCGATTTGATCGATGCAGGCGATCCGGTGGAACAAGCCAAATTCTACGACGCAGAAGGTGCCGATGAACTGGTGTTTCTGGATATCACCGCCTCATCAGACAATCGCGCAACGATGCTGGACGTGGTGCGCCGGACGGCAGAAGAGGTATTCATTCCCTTCACCATCGGCGGTGGGATTCGTACTGTCGGGGATATGCAGGAAATGCTGCGCGGCGGCGCGGACAAAGTCAGCATCAATACAGCGGCGATCAACCGCCCAGAATTGATTTCTGAAGGAGCGGATCGCTTCGGGACGCAATGTATCGTGGTGGCCATCGATGCCAAACGCATCGGGAACGAAAACCGATGGAAGGTGTTTACTCATGGCGGGAGAAACGAGACACCGCTGGATGCAGTCGAGTGGGCACAACGCGCTGAGTCGCTCGGAGCCGGGGAAATCCTGCTGACAAGTATGGACCGGGATGGGATGAAAGACGGGTATGACCTTGAGTTGCTGGCCGCAATTTCCACCTCTGTCCGGATTCCAGTCATCGCCAGCGGCGGCGCCGGAACGCTGGACCATCTCTGTGATGCGCTGGAAGCAGGGCATGCAGACGCAGTGCTGGCGGCTTCGATATTTCACTTTCGAACGTATTCAATTCGCGAGGCGAAAGCATATCTTCGTTCCCGCGGCATTCTTGTGAGGAACTGATGAAAATACTCGACTCCGTAAAATTCACCGAAGACGGATTGATTCCCGCCATCGCTCAAGATGCAGCGACCGGCGAAATTCTCATGATGGCGTGGATGAATCGCGAAGCACTCCAGATGACGGTGGAAACGAAGCGCGCCACGTACTGGAGCCGTTCGCGCAACAAGCTCTGGATTAAGGGAGAAGAATCCGGCAATATCCAGGAAGTGCATAGCATGTCCATCGATTGCGATGTAGACGTCATCCTCCTGAAGATTCGTCAGGTCGGCGATGCTGCATGTCACACCGGACACCGGAGTTGCTTCTACCGCGATGTGGAAGAAAACGGCGAGACATTACGCGAAAATTCGGCGCCACTTTTTGATCCGAAGAAGGTGTATAAAAAGTGAGAAATTCCTGCGAAACATTGTGAGAGTTGTTTTCTGAAGGCCGGAGAGAATGCTATGAAATTTACGGTCATTGGCCACTTCTGTATCGATTCCATTCACTATCCGGGGAAAAAAGACCAGGAAGGATATGGAGGAATTTTCTATTCTGTGGTGGCGCTTGCAAATATCGCGAAGGTGGATGATATCGTATATCCGGTTTTCGGTGTTGGCTTAAAAGAATTTGCCGGTGTCAAGGAACGGTTCTCTGCGTATCCCAATGTCGATACGAGCGGCATCTATCCATTTGACGGAGAAACCAACAAAGTCCACCTCTTCTATAAAGAGGGTGGAACGCGTATTGAGTGCTCGGCTTCGATTGCTCCGCCGATTCCTTTTGTTCGCATCGAACCGTTTTTGAACGTGAATGGAGTTTTAATCAACATGATTTCCGGCTCCGATGTCGTCCTCGAGACTTTGGACATGATCCGGCTTGCCGTCCGCGCGAAAAATACCCCCTTGCATCTCGATCTCCACAGCCTGACGCTGGGTGTTCGTGAGAAAGACGAACGGTTTCGACGCGCCGTGTCCGATTGGCGCCGGTGGTGTTTTATGATGAATTCGGTTCAGATGAATGAAGAAGAGGCGGCCGGACTCACAATCGAGCAGTACGGCGAAGAGCTGTTGGCGAAGCAGATGCTTCCGCTGATGGTGAATGCGTTCTGCGTCACCCGCGGCGAGCGCGGCGTGACGATGTTCCGGCAGGAACATAAAAAGCTTCTACGCACAGAGCTGCCCGGTTCCCAGAATGGGAAGGCAGTCGATGCCACCGGCTGCGGCGACGTATTCGGCGCTGCATTCTTGAAACAGTACTGCCGCACAAATTCGTTTGACGAAGCGCTGCAATTCGCCAATACGGTTGCCGCGGCGAATACACGATTCAGCGGTACATCCAAAATTGACCAGCTCTCCCAGTTCAGAGAAGGCGCGGACACATGAAGCGCGTCCTGATCTGCGGAAGCAACGGATTGCTGGGGCAGCGCCTTGCTTTGTTGTTCGGATATCAGAACAACTATGAAGTTCTGAACACGTCGCACCACCGCAGTTTCGTGCTAGACAACCATCTTTTCGACTATACGCAGCTTGATATCACTAACAGATCTGACGTCAAGAGTCTTGTGGGAAGTTTTCGGCCGGATGTGATTATTAATGCCGCTGCCATGATAAATGTGGATCAGTGTGAGCGGGAACGCGAAGCGGCATGGCGCGTGAATGCAGCGGGCGTGGAGCATCTCGTGGAAATCACGCGCCGGATCGGCGCCAAATTGATTCACATCTCCACTGATTATGTGTTTGATGGAAAGAGCGGCCCGTATCGGGAAGCCGACCGTGTCAATCCCCTCAGCTACTACGGAAAAACGAAACTGACCGGGGAGAACGCAATTGCGGCGGGCGATGTTCGCCACGCCATCGTCCGGACCATTTTGATTTATGGCGCCGGCATCAATCTCAAAAACAATTTTGCTCTGTGGGTGGTGAACAGTCTGCGCGCCGGACGCGAAATCCGGTGTGCAACGGACCAGCGGTGCAGTCCGACATTTGTCGGCGACGTCGCGGGTGCCGTTCTAAATATTGTCGAGCGGGATGCTGGTGGTCTGTTTCATATCAGCGGCAGTGAGATGGTAAGCCGGTTTGAGTTTGCAATGAATACCGCGACGATCTTTGATCTGGATCGCAGTCTCATTTGTCCGTGTACATCCGTGGAGTTGGCACAACTGGCTCCGCGTCCGCTCGTAACCGGGTTCGTGCTTGACCACGCAATTCGTACGCTCGCGTTTGAACCCATGAATACCATGGAAGGACTTCGCCATATGCGCAGGGAGATCGATCATGTCACGCTCAATTAGTCGAATGGGGTCGCAAATGTGGATGGCGCATGCAGCTACGGCCGGAATTTTTCTCGTTCTGGTGCTGGGACTGTTTTCCTGCAGCGGCCCGAAAGCGGCTGTGCAGCCGGATGTTCGAACGCCGGCAGAGAAGAAAACGCTTGGGACCAGTGTAACGATCTTGTCTGTCAATCTTGCACATGCAGTGAAGGATCGCTCTGATGCGAAGAAGATTGCGGCATGGATCAAATCAACAGGGGCGGAAGTGGTGGCCGTGCAGCAGATCGAAATTCCGGGCGAAGGAAAACAGGGATTCAATGCCGTGAATGAACTGGCGTCTCAGACAGAGATGTACCAGTTTTTTGGGAAGGCCCGTTATCTTGAGGGATTTGATTCGGGAAATGCAATTTTCAGCATTTATCCCGTGCGGCAATCGACCGTTGTATCCCTGCCGGTTTCGAAAGGGAAAGTGCGCCGCTCGCTTGCGTACGGTGTCGTTGACATCGGCCTCATGAGCATCGGTATCGGTTGTACAGAATTGGATGACCAGTCCGGCGGAGAGCGTGCCATGCAGGCGCAGGAAATTCTGAAGTCCTCGACATCATTCTCCGATTTTTACTATTTTGTAACTGGAACAATGTATGAGCCGGCGAACGGCGGCGTAGCGTCCGGCCTGAGCAGAAAGTTTGAGTTAGCGAATCTCAAATTGGATGGCGCTGCAGGCACGCAGCAGCATGTGTACGCTCCGAAAAATACCAAAATCGTTGCAACAGAAGTGAAGCGTGTGCAGCTCAAAGAAAAAAAGCTGGAAGGCGTTCTTGTCTCATATCAGATATCGGAGTAACTATGCTTGAGCTCAAATTTATCCGTGAACATACCGACCTTGTGCGAAATGGAATTGCGGCCAAAGGAGATGTCGATCGCATCGACGAGATTCTCGCAGTGGATGAACGACGCCGTGCGCTGATTCAGGAGGGAGAAGGCCTGAAAGCGAAGAAGAATGAAGTTTCCGCAAAGGTCGGCGTAATGAAAAAGGCGGGGCAGGATACGTCTGCCATTATTGCGGAGATGAACGAGGTCAAGACACGCATTCAGGCGATTGACAACGAATTGGGCGAAGCCCAGACGAAACTCGACGCGCTGTTGCTAACCGTCCCCAATATTCCACATCCTTCCGTGCCTGTGGGATCAACGCCGGACGACAATCAGCCCATCTTCCATTGGGGAGAAAAGCCCGTGGTTGATTTTCCGCTGAAGCCCCATTGGGAAATAACGGATGCTCTGGGCATTATTGATTTTACGCGCGGTGCAAAAGTTACGGGCGCGGGTTTTCCTTTCTATGTCGGACAGGGTGCCATTCTTGAACGCGCGTTGATCAATTTCTTTCTGGATCAAGCGGGAACGCGCGGTTACAAAGAAATCGGTGCGCCAACGGTTGTCAATGAAGACAGCGCGCGCGGGACCGGCCAGATTCCGGACAAAGAAGATTTGATGTATGTCTGCGATCGTGATCAGCTCTATATGATTCCGACTGCTGAAGTACCGGTCACGAATTTCCATCGGAAAGAAATTCTGGAAGAGAAAGACCTTCCAATCAAATATGCCGCGTATACGCCTTGCTTCCGACGCGAAGCCGGATCGTACGGAAAAGATGTCCGTGGCTTGAATCGCCTCCATCAATTCGACAAGGTGGAACTGGTGAAATTTGTGAATCCAGCTACATCGTATGACGAGCTGGAATCGCTGCGGGCCGATGCGGAACATTTGTTGCAATTACTTGGTTTACCTTATCGGACCCTGCTTATGTGCACCGGCGACATGGGCTTTACGCAATCGAAAAAATACGATTTGGAAGTTTGGGCCGCAGGACAGCAGAAGTGGCTGGAAGTATCTTCCTGCAGCAATTTTGAAGCGTTTCAGGCACGGCGGATGAGTATCAAATACCGCTCTTCGGAAACCGGCAAGCCTGAATTTGTGCACACATTGAACGGCTCAGGATTGGCGCTGCCCCGCGTGGTGGCGGCGCTTATCGAACTATACCAGACGCCGGGAGGGAAGATCACGGTACCTAAAGTGCTCCATCCCTACACCCGGTTTACTCAAATCGGCTGATGGAATGAAATCTCTCTTACGCCTTCTTCCCTATATCATTCGCTATAAGGTGACGCTCCTCTGGGGAGCCGTCACTGTTGTCGTGAGTAACCTCTTTACTGTTGTCACTCCGCTGCTGGTTGGTCGCGCGATCGACTCCATCAAAGATGGGCTGACGAACCGTACGCTGCAGGCGTCCGATCTTGCCCTGGACGCTCTGTTGATTGTCGGGTTCACGGCCGTGGCCGGTGTGATGACATTCCTTACGCGGCAAACGATTATCGTGACGTCACGCAAGATCGAATTTGATCTCCGCAACGATTTTCTTGCGCACATTCAGAAACTCTCGCTCTCGTATTTTCAGAACACGCCCACCGGTGATCTGATGGCGCATGCTACCAATGATATCGGTGCTGTGCGTAACGTGCTCGGCCCCGGTATTATGTATCCAATCGACACGTTGATGACGCTGATGATGGTGCTGACGCTGATGCTGGTGAAAGACTGGTCGCTCGCGCTGATGGCACTGCTGCCTCTGCCGCTTGTATCCATCGCCGTCTATCGCCTGGGGAAAATTATACACGAGAAATTTGAAGCACGCCAGCACCAGTATTCGCTGTTGACGACGCGTGCGCAGGAAAATCTTTCGGGCATCCGCGTGGTGAAGTCGTACGTCCGCGAGGAATATGAAACCGGCCTCTTTGAAAATCTCAGCTTGGACTATTTGAAGAAGAATCTTGTGCTCGCAAAGGCACAATCGGTTATGTGGCCGCTGATGTTCCTGTTAGTCGGCACGTCACTGGTGATTGTCATCTATGTCGGCGGCGTACAGGTGATTGAGCATAAAATCACTATCGGTACGCTCACCGCGTTTCTTGCCTATCTGTCGATGCTGATGTGGCCGATGATTGCCTTCGGCTGGGTCACTAACATCGTTCAGCAGGGAGCGGCGTCGATGGAGCGGCTGGGGAAGATTTTTGATACGAAGCCGGATATTACCGACAGCGCAACGGCAAAAAAGGATATCGAACGACTTGCCGGCGGCATCGAATTCCGGAATGTCTCGTTCACGTACGCCGGCGCCGCACAGCCGACGCTCCTCAATATCAATCTGACAGTTGCGCCGGGAATGACGCTGGCGATTGTCGGATATACCGGGGCCGGAAAGACGACTTTGGTCAACCTGCTTCCGCGTCTCTATGACGTGACGGAAGGCGAGTTGTTGATCGATGGCGTCAACATCAAAGAGATTCCCGTGCGCGTACTGCGAAGGAATATCGGATATGTGCTTCAGGAGACGTTTCTCTTCTCCGAGTCGATTATGGAAAACATCAGCTACGGGACGGACGGAACGTCGCGCGAACGAATTCATGAAGCTGCGGAAATTTCTCAGTTGGGGAAAGACGTATCGGAGTTTCCGCAGCAATTTGACACCATGCTGGGTGAGCGGGGCATTACTCTCTCCGGCGGGCAGAAACAGCGCACGAGTATTGCGCGTGCAGTGCTGCGTCAGCCTGGCATCCTGATTCTGGATGATGCGCTGTCGGCGGTGGATACGTTCACGGAAGAGGAAATACTCCGGCGCCTGCATCGTGTGATGGAAAACCGGACGAGTATCATCATCAGCCATCGAATTTCGACAGTCAAGAATGCGGATCAGATAATTGTGTTGGACAAGGGTGCTATCGTGGAACGGGGTACGCACGACGAACTGGTGGCGCACGGGGGAATCTACGCGTCGCTGCATGAGAAACAGCTGCTCGAACAGCAATTGGAAAGTCTGGCATAATGCACGAAGAGGAAATTCTCGGAAAAGCGTACGACGGTACATTGATGAAGCGGTTGATCCACTCGCTCAAACCGTACCGATGGCATGTTGCACTCGCCATCGGTTTGAGTATTGCTGTTTCCGGTTTGGAAGCGGTGAGGCCGTACTTCACAAAGATTGCTGTTGATGTCAATATTAAGAATGGTGATTCGCGGGGTTTACTGATTACCGTCCTGATGTTTTTGGGCGTCCTGATTATGCGGGGCGTGGTGCAGTATTTGAATGCGTACCTGACGCAATGGATCGGCCAGCGCACAATCTTTGATTTGCGGATGGAGATCTTTCGCCACCTGCAGAAATTGTCGCTGAAGTTCTATGACCACAATCCGATCGGCAGAATGATTACGCGCGTCACGAATGATGTGGAAGTGCTCAATGAGATGTTCTCTTCCGGCATTGTGATGGTGTTCAGCGACGTCTTTATGATCATCGGGATCGTCTGGTTCATGTTTTCGATGAACTGGCAGCTCGCAGTTCTTTCGCTCAGCGTCCTGCCGATTCTCTTCTACGGCACATTCCTCTTCCGCAAGAAGGCGCGTGAGGCGTACCGCGATGTACGGACACAAATAGCCAAGATCAATTCCTTCATGCAGGAACATGTGACGGGGATGATCGTCGATCAGATTTTTGGACGTGAAGAAAAATCCTATAACAGGTTTACAGAATTGAATGCCGCACACCGGGATGCCAACATCCGTTCGGTCTTCTACTATGCGGTGTTCTATCCGGGGGTGGATGTCATTGGTGCGGTGGCGATAGGATTGATCATCTGGTATGCCGGCGGAAATGCGTTAAGCGGCAGCGTGACGATTGGTACCGTCATTGCATTTCTCCAATTCAACGAAATGTTCTGGCGTCCCATTCGTGATCTGTCGGAAAAATATAACATCATGCAAACCGCGATGGCTTCGTCGGAGCGGATCTTCAAACTACTGGACGACAAATCGGCAATTGAAGAACCTGCGCATCCGCAGCGGCCGGCGATAGTGAAAGGCAAAATCGAATTCCGCAATGTGTGGTTTGCCTATGATGATGTGCATTGGGTGTTGAAGGATATCTCTTTTACCATCCAGCCTGGACAGACAGTCGCAATCGTCGGGCATACGGGGGCGGGGAAGACGACCATTATCAGCCTGCTCTCCCGGTTCTATGAAATTCAGCGAGGGACGATTCTGCTGGATGATATCGATATCCGGCAGATGCGGAGCGAAGAACTGCGCGCGCACATCGCCGTGGTGCTGCAGGACGTTTTTCTTTTCTCCGGCGATATTAGGACCAATATCAATCTCGGAAAGCAGGATATCTCGTTGGAAGATATCCAGCAGGCGGCACATTCCGTGGGGGTTGACCGGTTCATCGAAAGTCTCCCGCATCGCTATGATGAAGAAGTGAAAGAGCGCGGTTCAACGCTCTCCGTTGGCCAGAAGCAGCTTCTCTCTTTCGCGCGTGCACTTGCCTTCAATCCCCGGATTCTCATTCTGGATGAAGCGACCTCCAGTGTCGATACGGAGACAGAACAGCTCATTCAGGCGGCGATCAAAAACTTGTTAAAGGGAAGAACCTCCATTGTGATTGCCCATCGTCTTTCCACCATCCAGAGTGCTGACAAGATCATCGTCATGCACAAGGGAGAGATTCGCGAGAGCGGCAATCACCAGGAATTGCTCGCAATAAAGGGAGTCTACTTCACATTGTATCAATTGCAGTACAAAGAGCAGGAACTTGCCGGAGCTATCACCTAGAATTCTGGGCGAAAAACTTCGCCACCAAGTCATAATGGAATAATTTATAGTGATATTTTTCTGCCTTTGTGTCTTCGTGGCAAATGAAGGGCGTTTCCGAGCTTTCAGGACGGAGCGTTCCACTCCTGCATCCCGCGCTGTATAACAATGTCATCATTTTGGAGTGCAAATGTCCACCAGCGTCATTACCATTGAGCGGCATATTATCGAAAATGAGCGTAAACATCCCGGTGCGACCGGTAATTTCTCCGCTGTTTTGAGGGATCTTGCGCTTGCTTTCAAAATTATCTGGCGTGAGGTGAGCAAGGCTGGCCTGGTGAATATTCTGGGCTTGACCGGAAACGAGAATGTGCATGGCGAGGCCGTGAAAAAGCTGGATATTTTTGCAGACGAGACGATATTTAAAGCCATGGACCACGTCGGACATCTCAGCGTCATGGCGTCCGAGGAGAATGTAGATGTGTTGCAGATCCCAGAAATTTATCCGCGCGGAAAGTATGTACTTCTCTACGATCCTCTCGACGGTTCGTCCAACATCGACGCCAACGTCAGCATCGGGACAATATTCTCGATTTACCGCCGACACTCCCTGAACGGCCCGGGAACGCTGGCAGACTGTACACAGCCCGGATACAAACAAATCGCGTCCGGATATGTGGTCTACGGATCGAGCACCATGCTGGTCTACACGACGGGAGACGGTGTACACGGATTCACACTGGATCCGAGCATCGGAGAATTTCTTCTCTCGCACGAAGATATCCGCATTCCTAGGCGCGGAAAAATCTACAGCATCAACGAAGGCAACTACCGCTACTGGGATGACGGCGTGAAGAAATACATCAAATATTTACAGGAGGAAGACAAGGAAACGAACCGGCCGTATTCCGGCAGGTACATTGGGTCGTTGGTGGCAGATTTTCACCGGACACTGCTCTATGGAGGAATTTTCCTGTATCCCGGCGACTCCCGTAATAGAAACGGAAAATTGCGCCTGATGTACGAGGCAAATCCGCTGGCATTCATTGCCGAGAAGGCGGGTGGCCGCGCAATTGATGGAACAAAACGGATTCTCGATGTCGCGCCCACATCGCTGCATCAACGGACTCCGCTCTTCATCGGCAGCGAGGAAGATGTGGATATCTGTGAGTCATTTCTGCAGGGAAGGCGATGAACAGGTCGCTTCATGCGGCAACGTTTGTCGTCGTCGATGTTGAAACGACGGGCATGTCCGTCCGCGAAGGAGGAATCACCGAAATTGCGATGCTGAAAGTCCGGAACGGACTTATCTTCGATGAGTTTGTTTCGCTGGTGAATCCGGAGATCTCCATCCCGTACGTCATCACCCACCTGACCGGCATTGACGATGAGATGGTTGCTGGCGCGCCGACTGCCGCAGAGGTGGCGCCGGTGATTCAGGAATTTTTGGGTGAGGATATCTTCACAGCACACAATGCGCCGTTCGATCATGGGTTTGTCAATGGAACGCTGGTGAGGGGAGACTGTGAACCGATGACCAACATTATCGTCTGCACCTGCAAGCTTGCACGGCGGCTGATGCCGCGTCTGCCGAGTAAATCACTTGGACCGTTGGCCGAAGCGATGGGTATCCGCAATCACCAGCGTCATCGGGCAGCAGGAGACGCGTACACGACGGCGCAAATTCTGATCAAGTTCTTGGAGCGACTGGAAAATGAATTCGATGTTGCCGATGTTGGTGGTGTGATGAAATTTCAATAGTGCTTCATCTGTTGTCGGACGATGCGGAACTGCGCTGATCTTACGGCGGAGAGGAATAAAAAAGCCATCTTCAGATATCAAAGATGGCTTTTTTGCTAAACCCATATTGCGCTTATTTTGCTGCTCTCACTTCTCTCGAATATTGGCTATTCGGAAAATCTTCAAGCAATCTCTTCGCTTCCGCCTGAGCGGCACCGAAGTTGCCTTCCTTGCGCAGCGTCTTCCATAGCATATACTGTGCCGCCTCTTTTTTCTGGGATGCCGGCTGGTTCAAAACCTCTTTGAATTGATCGGCGGCAGCTTTGTAGTTCTGCATGCTGTAGTGGCAGAGTCCTATCCAGTAGTAGGCGTTGCCGACATAGTCAGCGCCAAGACCTGCATCCAGCACTGCCTGCATTTTCACAAAGCAATCCTGGAATTTGTTTCTCTTCGCCAAAGCAACAGCCTTGTCGTATTGTGCAATTTGTGCCGGAGTTGCTTTCTCACTGACGACTCGTCGGGGAAAAGCAGCAACAGGGGCGGCCTTGGCCTTTGCAAGTTGCTCCTGGGATGCTGATTGCGCAGCTTCCAGATCGGAAACCTTTGCCATCAATTCACGATTCTTTTTTTCAAGTCCGGCGGCCTTCTGACGCAGAGCGATGTTTTCCGTTTTGAGATCTTCCATCTCTTTGCGCATTTGGGTCTGGAGCTTCTCCGTTTCGCTCACTGTAGCCGGTTGCATGGAGGTTGTGTCCACTGCGGCAACCGCAACAGTGTCGACGCGCGTCGTGTCTGCCACAACTTGATCCGTGGCTCCCTCGTCGCCATCATAGGACTGTCCGGAACTTTGGCAGCCGGCGAATGTGATGAGCATCGCGATGCTGAGGAATGCGAGAACGTGACGGAAGAGTGAGACTTCTGATTTGAATGGGGTAAAAATCATACGACCTCCCAAAATGAGTTCGCGAAGAGAAGCTTTTGTGAGCGTGTAATAGACGAATTCAGCATAAGTTAAATTAATGTATTAAACGACTTTTTGAAAGTCAAGCAATACTCCTTTTATTTCATTGATATTTAGCCTATATTAAACCGACATACATACTGTGAAGGTGAGCATTGGCTTCAAAAATCAGCATTTTGTTTATCGGAGATATCATCGGGGCCCCCGGCCTCGAATTGACGACGGCTATCCTGAAGGGCATCCTAGAGGGGCATCATATCGATTTTTGCATTGCCAATGGGGAAAATCTGACCGACGGCAAGGGAATCTCTGAGGAAGATTCAAAAAAACTCTTCGAACTCGGCATTCATGTTATCACCACCGGCAATCATGTCTGGGACCGGTGGGATTCCAGAAAAATACTTGGTGGCAATAGGAATATTCTTCGTCCGATCAACTATCCTCGGGACAACGGAGGAAACGGATTTGTTATTTACGATCTTGGCGAGAAGGGGAAGATTGGTGTCATCAATGTGCAGGGGAGAACGTTCATGCAGCCCCTCGATGACCCGTTCAGAACAATAGACTGGGCACTCTCGAAGATCAATGAGCAAACGAAGATAACATTCATAGATTTTCACGCGGAAGCAACCGCCGAAAAGGCCGCCATGGGTTGGTTCGTGGATGGCCGTGCGACGGCTCTTGTTGGCACGCACACGCATATCCCCACTGCCGACGCGCGCGTTCTTTCCCGGGGCACTGCGTACATCTCAGACGTTGGAATGACCGGTCCATATGATTCGGTTATTGGTATGAAAAAAGATCAGGCGATCCAGCGTTTTCTGAAACAGACGCCGTTCAAATACGAAACTGCAACCAACGACGTTCATTTTTCTGCAGTCATTGTCACCGCCGATCCCGAAACGGGATTGGCGATCAGCATTGAGCAATTGATTTTTCCAAAATTTTGAGCGGGTGTTATGAATCCGATCATCATTGACGGCAAAAAAACCTCACTGGAAATCCGGCAGGAAGTGACAGAGCAGGTGGCCCAGTTGAAACGGGAAACCGGCATTGTTCCGGGACTTGCGGTCATTTTGGTTGGTGATGATCCTGCGTCACATTCCTATGTCAAGAGCAAGGAAAAGGCATGCCGGGATGCGGGCTTTTATTCGATCACAGAACGCCTTCCCGCCTCCACGCAGCAGGCAGAGCTGATGACGCTTGTGCGGAAATTCAACGACGATCCGCTGATCCATGGTATTCTGGTGCAGATGCCGCTGCCGCATCACATCGACGAGCAAACGGTGATCGAAACAATCGATCCTGAGAAAGATGTGGATGGATTTCATCCGGTAAATGTCGGCAGGATGATGATTGGCCTGGACGCATTTATTCCCTGTACGCCGGCCGGCATCATGGAGCTTCTCAAGCGCTGGTCGATCGATCCGTCCGGAAAACATGTCGTCGTTGCGGGACGGAGCAATCTTGTCGGCAAGCCGATTGCGATGTTGCTGATGCAGAAAAAATCCGGAGCGAATGCCGTGGTGACAATGGTGCATACCGGAGCGCACGACATCTCCATCTACACCCGGCAAGCTGATATTCTCATTGCGGCAATTGGAAAGCCTCATGTGATTACTGCCTCGATGGTGAAGCCGGGGTGTGTGGTCATTGATGTGGGGATCAATCGGATATCGGATAGCAATTCAAAAACAGGATACCGGATGGTCGGCGACGTCGATTTTGATTCTGTCGCTCCACTCGCATATGCAATTACGCCTGTGCCCGGTGGGGTTGGGTTGATGACTATTGCACTCCTGCTCCAAAACACGTTAAAAGCGACTAGAAACTTGCTGCGCAAAGACTGATAATAGCTTTGCAACGGAAAATCCTTTGCATTTCAAGCCTAAATCGGTTATATTTTTCTACTTTCGAAGTAATATACTATCAATTGCAGTGAAGGAGATTCTGCTGACATGCCTATAATGACTAAAATGCGCGACAACATGCCGACGATCCTGATTGGTCTGGTTGTCGTTTTCCTGATTACCATTGTGTTTGAATGGGGAATGAACTACACCGGCCAGCGCGGTCAGCACGATGCTGTTGGCGTCATCGAGGGCAAGAAGATTTCATACGCTGAGTTTTCGGAACTCGTGAAGCGGATGGCGGACAATCAAAAACAGCAATCCGGAACCGATCCGACGGATGAATCGATGCGTCAGATTCGCGAACAGGTCTGGAACAGCCTGGTTTCCCAGGCTCTTTTCGAGAAAGTGATTGCGAAAGCCGGCATCGGAGTTTCCAACCAGGAAATTATCGATTGGGTGCGGGGTGAAAATCCGCCTGAATTTCTGATCCAGCAATTCAGAGACTCAACCGGGCATTTCAATCGCGCCGCGTACGAATCGGCAATCAACGATCCACGAAACAAAGAGATCTGGATTCAGGTCGAGACGGCGCTTCGTCAGCAGCGGTTGAACGAAAAATTACAGAGCATGGTGCTTGCCAGCGTGCAGATATCCCCCGGCGAACTTCAGGAGCGCTTTACCGATATGTCGGTGAAGCTGAAAGCGGAGTATGCACTTTTTGATCCAAACAAATTTATCGATGAAAAGAACCTTGCGGTGACGGATGATGAACTTCGGAGGTATTATAATGACAATCAGGAGGATTTCAAGGCAAAGGCATCACGCAAATTGAAGTTTGTTCTGTTCAGCGACCAGGCGACGGCGAAGGATACAGAAGATGTGCGGGCCGACCTGATGCAGGCATTGGGTCAGGCAAAGGCGGGACTGGATTTTGTTGATGTGCAGAAGAAGTTTTCGGAATCTGCTGTTGATCCCGTGACCGCAAAGCACGGTACCATGAGCCCAGGACGTGAGAAAGTCCTGTTTGCGGCGAAAGTCGGAGAGCTGGTCGGTCCTGTACTAGACAATGACGGCTACCACCTTTCAAAGATTCTGGAAGAAAAGAAATCGGACCAGACAAGTATTCATGCCCGTCACATTCTGCTGAACATTCCATCCGGCGGCAGCGAAGAAGCAGTTATTGCAAAGGCTAAAGACCTCATAGGCCGAGCGAAGAAAGGTGAGGACTTTGCTTCACTGGCAAAGCAATTTTCCCAGGAACCGGGTGCAGCCATGAGCGGCGGCGATCTCGGATGGTTCGGTAAAGGTCGCATGGTGAAACCGTTTGAAGATGCCGCGATGAAGGGCAAACCGGGCGATGTGATCGGTCCGGTAAAAACCCAATTCGGAATCCACGTGATCAAGATCGAAGGACGTGACAGCCGTGAATTGAAAATCGCAGATATTCATATTGCTGTCAAAGCAAGCAGCCAGACAAAAGATGGGGCATCCCAGAATGCGCAGGACTTTGCCTACGTCGCGAAGAACGGCCAGCTGGAAAAAGAAGCCGAGGGCCTGAAATTACAAGTGAAGGAGACTCCTGAATTCCAGAAAGGCGGATTTATTCCGGGGCTCGGATTTACCGAGGCAGCCTCGAATTTTGCATTCAAGAACAAAGTGAATACCATCAGCGATGCGTATCCGGTTACAGGCGGGTATGCAGTCTTCAAAGTGTCGGAAGTGAAAAACGAAGGAGTCCGGCCGTTTGAAGAAGTGAAGGACGGATTGAAACCGCGCGTGCTCCGGAAGCTAAAAATGGCAGCGCTAAAAGAACTTGTTGCGAAGCAGCGTGCATCAGTGAGCGATAATGCAAGCCTGCTTGCCTTGCGGGGCGCCGATGCGAAGATTGAAGCAGACACAACCGGCGAATTCTCGGCCAATGGCGGCATCCCGATGATCGGGCGCGATAATGCGTTCATCGGTACTGCGCTTGCTCTTCCGATTGGAAAAGTGTCACAGCCTGTGGAAGGCGTACGGGGCTGCTACCTTCTGAAGGTGACATCACGCTCGGCGTTTGACACTGCGGCATTCAATATGCAGAAGCCGATCCTTGCGCAGCAGATGCTGCAGGAAAAGAAGCAGCAGATGATGATGGAATGGATGGAGAAGCTGAAAGAGAAAGCCGATATCGTCGATAATCGGGATCAGTTCTTCCGTTAATCGGAGAGTGCCATGCATAGGCCGGCTTCCGTTGATGTTGTCGCGTCTCTGTTCGCTGCAACCGCAACGAAGGCTGGTCTTTTTATTTCCATCCTGCTCATGTGCTCCGGGCTCGCCGGTGACAACCGCAGCAGAGGTGGAATACAACGAAGTTCGCATTTTGCTGCCGACGATTCCCGAACGGACCACAGCAAATCTGAACAAAGTGTTGTACAGCATCGGACTCGTCGTGGATCTGTAGATTGTCCAGCCGATGCTGCCCCCGGGACCCCCGATGGGCTAACGACGTGACGGCGAAGGAAAAGAAGAAAAATGTCATACGAACATCATTCAAAACATTCAATCATTTTTCTCGCCGGGTTTATGGGGAGCGGCAAAAGCACTGTCGGCCCCATCCTTGCCAATACGCTTGGATTTGAATTTATCGATCTCGACGCTGTTCTGGAACAGCAGGAGAATATGAAGATCACGGAGATTTTCAAAAAATTCGGGGAAGCACGGTTCCGGGAAATGGAACGGGTGACCGTGCGCGAGTTTGGTATTGGCCGGCGTTTGGTGGTTGCCTTGGGCGGTGGGACGCCGGTGCATCAACCGACACTGGACGAAATATTGCGCAGGGGTGTGTTGGTGTATTTGCAATCAACTCCCCCGTTTATTTATCAACGGCTGCGGACAAAAACCAACCGTCCGATGCTCCTACAGCCCGATGGAAGCACGATGGGTGAAGAGCAGCTACTGGGTCATATTGAAATGCTGCTTGCAAAGCGGACACCGTTTTATGAGCAGGCGCAAATTACGATTTCCATTGATGGCCGCCGGGTCGGTCAAACGGTGGACACTATTGTGAAGGAGCTCCGAGGCCATGTCGATTTCTAGCCGCGTTGATATTGTCAGGGTGCCGCTGGGTGAGCGGAGTTATGACATCATGATTGGCGCAGGCATCTTGGCGGTCGCGGGTAGTTTGATCGAGAAGCATGATCTGCCGAAACAAACCGTGATTATTACAGACAGGAATGTGGCTTCGCTCTATCTGGCCGTTGTTGAAAGGAGCCTGCGGCGGAGTGGATGCACTGTCTTCACTATTACGATTCCTGCGGGTGAGAACGAGAAGAGCCTTCAGCGGGCCGGGCGCATATACACGCAATTGCTGCGTCAGGGAATTTCTCGGCGTTCCACCATCATCGCATTGGGCGGCGGGGTTGTGGGGGATCTTGCCGGTTTCATTGCAGCAACCTATCAGCGCGGGGTGTCTTTTGTGCAGATTCCCACGACGTTGCTCTCACAGGTAGATAGTTCAGTCGGTGGAAAGGCAGGAATTAATCATCCGCTCGGAAAAAACATGATCGGGGCTTTTTATCAACCTGCGTTCGTATTGGCCGATGTGGCAACTCTGCGGACGCTTCCTCCACGGGAACTGGTTTGCGGCCTCGGCGAGGTTGTGAAGTACGGCATCATCCTTGACGAAGAGTTCTTTCGTTTCACACAACGAAATCTCGCACGGGCGCTCCGCTGCCATCACGCCACGCTTCGTGCGATGGTGAAGTCTTGCTGCGCCATGAAGGCGTTTGTGGTATCACGCGACGAAAGAGAAAGCGGACTGCGTGCGATCCTGAATTTTGGACATACCGTCGGCCATGCACTGGAGAAGGCCGGAGGTTTTCATTCGCTGAAACATGGAGAGGCCGTGCTCTGGGGAATGCTGGCCGAGACGCTTGTTGCACAATCGCTGGGCATGATCCGTGAAGAGGACGTCCATTGTATCTGTGACATGATTTCATCGGTACCCCTTACGCCGCTTCCACGTGTAGCGTTCGGTTCGCTGGCGGCAGCGATGTGGCTGGATAAGAAGACTGTTCAGGGAAAGATCATGTGCGTCCTGCCGAAACGGATTGGTGAGGTGACGCTGCCGATGGCAGTTGAGGAATCAATACTGGGAAATGTGCTGCAGCGGATGAGGCGTTACAAATTGTAGTGGCTTTTCAGTTCCCGGGCACGGCGGATTTTCCCCTCGACCGTTGCGAGCAGGAGTTCCGCATCGATCGGTTTGGTCAGATAGTCGTCAGCGCCCATCTGTTTGCCGGTGCGAATGACAATGGTCTGATCCAATCCCGAGAGAAAAATAAAGGGTGTGCCGGTCAACCGATCGATTGTCCGGAACCGTTCATAGAAAGCAAAGCCGCTCATATTCGGTTTTGCAAAATTGATGTCGCAGAGAACAACGTCCGGCGTTTCAGCATCCAGCAGCCGGATCCCTTCTTCACCGGTGGTCGCTGTCAGGCAGCGGAAACCGGAATCTTCCAAGATTCGTTTTACCAGCGACAGAAAAGATTCATCATCGTCCACGACCATGACCAGTCCGCGCGATTTCAGGGATTGGAGCATTTGAAAGAGGCGTGGCTGAATGGCCTGCATTTCGAACTGTGTCAGCCGGTATTTCTTCTGCAAGTGTTCGAATGACGTGACACCCTTCTGATACGAATGCCGTACGGCATCCAGGAAGAGTGATGTCCGCACGTCCAGTTCGATTGGTGCGTGTTCGGCTTTGGATATCTCGAATGTTCCACGCATGGATTCAATCCGCGCCTGTTCGGACGGATCGAGATCGCCGTCTTCCCACACTTCCGTCAGCAATTTGCGGTAAGCTTCAACGGCAGCCGGAGATTTCTGAATAAAATGGCCCTGCGTGTCGGACCGTACCGGTTCTGGCGCTGTCGACGGTGCCGGCGCTGTCTGCTCTGGAAGCGCCTGCGGTACGGGCGATGGTGCAGCGGAAACCGGCTCAGTTCTCCGCGGCACCTGGAAAGCTGAACTCTGTTGCGGCGGAGGGGGAACTGTTGGAGTCGGCTTTGCTGAGGATGCTTTCTCCTTTGCACTCTGCTCTTTTGCGGCGGCCTCTGTCAGGTACAAGAGGCGTTCACGATATGCCAGCGCGTAGATATTGCGTTGATCGATTTCGAAAACTTTATTGATAAAATCGTACGCATGCGCCAGTTTATTGTCACGAATGGCGCGGTCGGCGGACTTCAGGAGTTCGCTGATAACAGCTTTTTGATTGTCTTGCGCTGGAGGCATATAACCAATATACAAAAATTTTCTGTAAAGCCACAGACGCGAAAAAAAGACCTACGACGACGCTGACGACTTCACATCGGGGCTCAGTACCTCGTTCATACTTCCGGTACGGTACCCTTTGAGATCAAGAGTGATATATGTAAATCCAAGAGATGCAAAAAAGGCCGTAATACGCTCCCTGATTTCAGGCTCCATCAAACGTGCAATTTCATTGGTGTTGACTTCGATGCGCGCTGTCTTCTCGTCATGATGACGCACACGGTAATTTCTGAAATTCAATGTGCGTAAAAACGCTTCAGCCCTATCTATCTTGGAGAGATTATCCTTTGTGATGCCGAATCCGTAGGGGAATCGGGATGCTAGGCAGGCAAAGGATGGTTTGTCCCATGTGGAGAGCGAAAGAAATTTTGAGATCTCCCGCACTTCTTCTTTACACAGGCCGGCATCCAAGAGCGGCGAGCAGACGTTCTTTTCCTTTTTGGCTTTCATCCCGGGACGGAAATCTCCGATGTCGTCGGTGATGGTTCCGTCCGCGATCCAGGGAATTTTTTCGCGTTCGGCGATTTCGGCAAGCTTGCCGAACAACTCCGATTTGCAGAAGTAGCACCGGTCCGGAGGATTTTCTCTGAATTTCAGGTCATCCGTTTCTTCCGTGGTGACTTCGACATAACGGGCGCCGAAGGAGCGTGCAAGTGCGACTGCTTCCTGGTACTCCGATGACGGATAGGTCTCCGATCGTCCGATGACTGCCAGCGCATGATCGCCCAGGACGTCATGTGCAACCTTGAGCAGCAACGTACTGTCGACACCGCCGGAATACCCGATGACAACCGAGCCAAGCTCATCGAGAATCTGCTGCAGGTGTACGTATTTTTTCTGCGTGCCTTCGTTCATAATTCGGCGATCATGATAGGGTGCGCAGTTGTTGGATCACTGCAGTGCGCGCGACATCCATGGCAAATTCTTTTCCCGTCCAGATCCGGAACGCTTCAGCGCCCTGATGCAGCAGCATCTCCAGCCCTCCGATTGTCTGTGCTCCATCTGCATGTGCTTGCTGCATCAACGTCGTTTGGAGAGGTGAGTAGACGACGTCGAAGACGAGCTGATTTTTTGAAAAAGAAATGTTCCTGGGAAGCGGGGACGCATCAGAATTCATGCCGATCGGTGTTGTGTTGACGATCAGCGAGGATGCTGCGACGGCCTCCGGCAATTCCTGTAAGCCGTTGATGGTATCGTACCGGCAAGATGGTAGCCGTTGCCCCATAGAGGCTACGAGTTCGACAGCGCGTTCCGGCGTTCGATTGTAGACTGTAATGTGATCCATCGCATAGTCCTTCACACATGACGCGATGACTGCGCGTGTACCTCCGCCGGCACCGATGACCAGTGCGCTCCTGCCGCGAATCATTGTCGCAAACGGGCGGAGCGCATTGCGGACGCCGACAACGTCCGTATTGAATCCGGTCAGAACGCCACCCTTATGGAGAATTGTATTCACGGCTCCGATCGCCTGTGCATCCGGATCGATTGCATCCAGGAAGGAAATGATCGCTTGCTTGTGAGGGATGGTCACGTTGGCGCCGAGAAATCCGCGCGTGCGCAGTGAACAAAGGAGTGACGGAAGAAATTCAGCAGTCACTTCCATGACTCCGTACGAATACGGAAGTCCGAGGGAACGGAACACGGCGGTGTGCATCACTGGCGAGAGAGTGTGCTTAAGCGACCTGCCAATGATTCCCAGATATTCAACTGACTCAAGAGAGCTTGGCATTATCGCTGAAGAAGAGAGGCAAATTCTTTTATGGATTTAACGCCGAGGAATTCTTTTTCGAATCGCTGGCGCAGCAACGGATCAATTCCGAAAGCAGATTTGAGCGATTCTACCGCATCAAGCATTTTCCGGAGCACGAACAATACCTTGGCTCTGCTGTAAAATGCCGCACCAAATTTCGGATTGAGTTCGATGCAGCGATTCAATGCTTTGAGGGCTTCTTTGATGTATCCCAGTTCGAACAGCGTATCGCCGTAATCGAACCAAGCTTCCTGGTTTTCAGGATCGAGCTGGACAACCATTTTGTAACTGCGAATGGAATCTTTAAACTTACCGAGATTGTATTCGGCGTCCGCTTTGGCATACCACAATTCGGGATAATCGCGGCAAATGTCCAGCGCCCGGTTATAATCCTGAAGCGCCTTCTTGAACTGCTCCATCGAATCGTAGCAACTGCCACGCCCGAAGAAGGAATCGTAATGGTTGCTGTCCAGCTTAATGGCCTGCGTGAAACACTTCACAGCTTCGGCATAGTTCAGAGCTTCCTCATAGGCGTTGCCGAGATTATGCCATGCAGCAATATCTTTGGGTTCGAGGCGCAGGGTCGTCTTGAAGCATTCAATCGCATCGTCCAGTTTGCCCATGTTCGCAAACGAATTGCCTTTGTTGTACCAGGCGGAGGCAAAATCCTCCTGAATGGCAAGACTCATGTCGTAACTGTCGATGGAGCGGGTAAATTCTCCCATCCGGCTCAATACGATTCCGCGATTGTACCAAGCATTGTGATTGTAGGGATCGCGGTTGATGTGCTCATCATAACAGCGGAGCGAATCTTCCAATCTGTTCATAAAGTCGTAGCAGAATCCCAACTCAAACCAGGCATCCTGGTTTTCGGAGTTCTCGTTAACCAGAAATTCAAGAATTTCCGCGGCTTCCTGAAGTCTATCGGCCTTTTCAAACGTAATTGCCTTGTTCAGCAGGGCGTCTTCGCTTCCCGGATCGAGCGAGAGAGCGTGGTCGAAGTCATTGATTGCATCTTCGATCCGGCCGGCATTGTCGAGCGTGATTCCTCTATTAATGTACAATTCGCTGTCGTGCGGATTAAGAGTAATCGACCGATCATAACATTGCAGCGCTTCATCGTAGCGAAAGACATTGTTGAGAATCATTCCCTTCCGGAGCCACGATTCCGAGCTATACGGGACGAATTCGACTAATTGCTCGGCAAAATTCAGGGCTTCTTCGAATTTTTCCTGTTCGATGTAGAAATCGACTATCTCTTCCAGAGCTTCGATCGTTCGAAGCCCGGTTCCACCTTTTTTCAGAAAATCCTTATAGCGCTCGATATCCTCGGCGCGATCTTTCCTGCGTGGGGGCTGATTTTCGAAATCGTCGTCAAAATTATTTGAATCGAACTGTGCCATGCACCAATAAACTAAAAAAGCGAGCAGAAGTCAAGGCGTAAAAACGGCTTAAATTGAACAAATTAAAGGATTTTGTGAGCTTTGAGGGACTTCGGAAGGATAAAAAAAGACCAGCAATCGTGGATTGCCGGTCTTTTTGGAAAGAATTGTTGTTCCAGACGTTCTTAATTGCCCCAGAGCATATCGAGAGACCGAAATGCCGATGACGGAATCACCGGAATGGACTTTCCAGCCATCGCTTTGGAAAGCGGAGCCGGAATTCCGGGAAGCGTGTTGATGTCGACGTAGGGGACGTTCATTCCGAACTTTACATTCATCGTTTCGATGAACTTGTTCGCCACAATTCCCGCGCCCTTGGAAGAAGGATGGACTCCGTCAAGCGAGAAAAGTCCGCCGCTGACATAGTCCGCTGTGAATGTTTCGCCGTTTGCAACAATGCCGCCCTGCGTCTTGATCATCGTAAAAAACGCATTCATGTCGGCAACCGCGCAACCATTTGCGGCTGCCACCGACGCAATTGTTGCGTTGAACGCTGCGACCGCATCTGCAGCAGTCTGCTGTTCACCGGCATCCAGAACCAACGCGTCTGGGAAAGGATTATGCGAATCGAATCCAAACGGCTGTGTCGTGTCGATACCGGCAGCATGATAAGAGGCATAGAGAGCAGATATAGGAATATTCTTAAGTTGCGCAACATATCTGTACCACGCGCCGGTCGGTTGGCCTAGCAATGATGCGTACGGACTTGCAGTAAGGCAAATCAGCGGTGCGCCGGGCTCGGTCAATTTTGTAGAGTCGTTGGAAGATCCCGCAACTCCATGTTTCTGATATCGGAGGTAATACGCAGCAGGAATTCCTGCGGCCATTTTGGGACCGATCGTGGTAAAGAAGGGAATTGCTTTGACATCAGGAATTGTTCCAACGAGAATCTTGGCATTTGGTAGTGAGTCGCGCAGTGATTTGAGTGCTTGAGCATACATCGCTGCGAACTTATCTGCAGGTGTGGGGGTTGCAAGTCCTGAAAATGCGTTCACGGATGTTCCGCCAGATGTCGCAAACCCAAGAACGTCATTGTTGCCGAGCCAGAACGTAATCAAGTCGGGATGCATTGCTTTTGTCTGATTGAAGACGCTGCTGCCAAATGCCGCCTGATTGCGAAGCACCAGCGAAAAGAGCGGATTGGCACGGGCGGTCGATTTGGTGGTGATGTTTGTCGTGTCAAGGAAATCATAAATGACAGCGCCGGGAATTCCCAGGTTGTCATACGGACGTTGGAGCGCCAGATTAGTCGGAGCTCCCGCCGTCAATCCCTTGGGACCGATGACTGGTCCGTTCAGAGAGATAATTTCATACCGCGAAGCCAGAACGCCGCCCGCATCCGGAGTTCCGGGATCGCTGTAGATCGGCTGTTGGAAATCGCCGATTGCCGCGCCGGCTGTGCGCAACTGTTTCGCAATAAGATTCGGGAAAGAATAAATCTGCGCGGACTCATAGAGGCCGTTCGATTGATATCCCGCCGATAAACTGTTGCCGATGGCGACATATTTGTTTACTGTGACCGAGCCGAGAGAGGCTTTGGGTCCATTTGGTGCGCTGTCTGTGCAGCCGCTTAGAATCAGCATCAGGGTTGCAAGAAGCGAACCTGCAATTGCATAATATCTTTTCATTCTTTGCTCCAATAGTTGGTAAATGTCCTGGTTCCCTTGTTCATAGAGCGCCGGGGCGCCTAGAACGAATATCCCAAATCAATACCGAATAAATTTGCGGACATGTTATATGTTCCGTCAAACTGGATCGCTGTATTTTCCGCTTTCCGCTGATCAAATTTCAGGAAAAGATATGAAACATCGACGGAGAGTGCTTTGGTAATCTGATAACCGGCGCCGATGTTGATGCCATTGCGATTGGCATCCGGAAGCAGGGGCTCTACGTAGGCAGATGGAACCGGCGAGTGGTCGTACAAGTAGCCGGCACGCAGCTTCAATGCGTCTATGGTATACTCCCCACCCACACGGATCATGTATGTGTCTTCGTAGTTTTTCGGAGATACCACATCCTTTGTCGGATCATTCTGGAATTTAATATTCAATTCCTTGTATGAAGACCATCCGATAAATTGATAATCGGCTTCGATCTCCAGGTTGGACATGACCTTATAGGCAACGCCAACAAATGCGGTAGCAGGAAGTTCCAGCGAGGCAGATACATTATCATTCACAACATTCACTACTGCGAAGTTGGGATCGAATGTGGCCGGACCGGAAGCATCTATCTTGACCGACGAACGATATGATGCACCAAAGATCATATCCGAAGTTATTTTGTATTGTACTCCAATGTTGTATCCATATGCAGTTTTTGCAGTCATATCGAGCGTGACTTTAGTATCAGTGTTAATAACATTTTTTTCTTCACTGAGCTTTACGCTGCCCGTGACAATGTTTGCGCCAACGCCGAGAGAAAGTTGATCGGTGATTTTGTATGCAATCGTCGGTGTGAAATAAAACGTTGACAGGTCGATCTTTGTAGTGATATATTTACCAACCCAATTGGGATCCCATTCCGTGCCCAATCCGTACGGATTCATCACGCCGAATCCGACATTCAAATCAGGCGCTATTGCATAGGTCGCATAAAGATTGATAGGTGTAAATGTCTGATCGACCATTTTTGTCTCGTTCTGGATGTTCGGGTCGTTCGCATCCTTGATTGGACCGAAGAATGATACTTTCGGCATGATGAATGTGGCGCCGAAGTAGAGACTGGTTCCCTGGCCGGCGAGACCTGCCGGATTGAAATAAATAGCTGATGGATCACTTGCGCGCGCTGCAAATGCGCCGCCCTGTGCCATGGCGCGTGCACCGTGTTCATTCAGTTGGAACCCTCCCCCGAATGCGATTGCCGAGATCAGGAGTATTGCACTGAGCCAGCAAGTTCCGTACTTCAGGTGTTGTTTCAAGGATACCTCCATTAGTGATGGTGATGAGTATGAGTAATGAGATGAAAAAAACTATTGCGTGTCAGGGGAGGATATAGAACTTCGCATCACAGCATGCGGGCTACCAAAGGATTGGCAATATGTCAGAGAGAGCTTCACGAATGAAGCCCAAAATAGCAAACTGAATACTGAAATGCAAGAATTCAGGAAAGGATTCAGAAAGGTTTTTTTCTGTTATTGAATTAGAATTCAATAGATTGCCCTGATAACCGCCGGCCTCAAAACTGGATCGTTTCAACAGTCGTGTCCATTGAAACACAACTCCGTCTCTTTTGTACCTGCCAAAGAAAGAAGCTCAACAAAAATCCTATCTGATGCCCAGTGAGAGTTTTTTGGTATGAAACCAATCGTGGAGAAAAGGAGTTTTCGGTTTCGATACTAAAAATCCCTGCGGTGTTTCGGGCGGGAGCGTAAAAGACCCGCTGCGGAAAAGGATGCATGAAAAATCGAAGAGCCACTTTGAAGTGATTTTGAAGCAGTTTTTGGATTGTCACTGCCTCCTTGACTTTCATCACAACAGCGTGTATATTTTCAACACAACAGCGATATTCTGAGGGGCACTATCATGACGGAAGAAATGAATTTCTTACGCAACGTCCCGATTTTTAGCGAACTGAGTGACCAGGATCTGGAGAAAATCGTCAGTCTTGGCGTCCGGAAAAAATACCGGAAGGGGAGCATCATCCTCCTTGAGGAAGAAACAGGAGCCGCGCTGTTCGTCATTGTCTATGGCAAGGTAAAAATTGTCCGGATGGATGACGACGGCAGAGAAGTGATTCTGTCGATTCTTGGCGATTCGGATTTCTTTGGCGAGATGGCGATCCTCGACGGACTGACGCGCTCTGCGAGTGTGGTCGCGACGACCAAGTCCGAACTGTTCATGATTCACCGCAAAGATTTTGTTTCGCTGTTGAATGAATATCCCCGCGTCGCAATTGCGTTGCTGCGGGAGTTGACCAGCCGTCTTCGTAAGGCGGACTCACAAATAAAAAGTCTTTCGCTCAAAGACGCCGCCGGCAGGGTTGCGAACGTCATCCTGCAACTCGCAGACGACATTGGTATGTTTCGAAAGGGACGCGTTGAGATTGATGAGCTTCCGTTGCAGCAGGACCTGGCGAATATGGCGGGCACGTCGCGCGAAACTATTTCCAGGATGATTCACCGGTTTATCAAGAAGGGCTATCTGCAGTTGCAGGGAAACAAATTGATTATTAACGACTACGAAGGCTTCAAGAACCTCCATCTGTAATCGGGGCGAAAGCCTCCTTCCGTTGTGATGCGGCTCTTCCATTTGCTTGGGGCGGCTTGACAGTGGCGATGAAGCAAAGCAAGAATGAGTATGGATATAAGAGCCGACTTACATTTACACACCAAACATTCAGACGGATTTCTCTCCCCGGCCGAGCTTCTTCAACGGGCGAAGGCGGTGGGTTTGTCGATCATCAGTGTTGTCGACCATGACACTGTCGCGGGTATCGATGAATGTACCGTCATCGGTGCCGAACTGGGTATCGAAGTCATTCCCGGCGTTGAGATGAGCACCGTCGTCGCCGACCGCGAAGTGCATATTCTCGGATATTTTGTTGATCGCACCAATACCACCCTTCTCGAGTACCTCCAATTCTTCAGGATGGAGCGGTTGAGGCGGGCGGAGCGAATTGTGGAAAAACTCAATAATATCAAAATTCCGCTGACCATCAAATCTGTGCTCGATCGGGCGGGAAAGGGCTCCGTCGGACGTCCCCATATTGCCTCAGCCTTGGTGGACGAAGGATTGATCGGAGATTATCACGAGGCATTCGATCGCTACATCGGTGTCGGCAGGCCCGCCTATGAGCGAAAGTTCCAGCTTGCCCCGCTGGATGCCATTAAGCTTATTTCTAGTTCGGGTGGATTGTCCTTTTTGGCACATCCCGGACGCTCAACGCCGGAGAGTGCGGTAACCGAATTGATCAAAGCCGGACTCGACGGGATTGAGGTGGTCCATCCGTCACATTCACCGGAATTGACAACGCATTATAAGGCGGTTGTCAATGAGTATTACCTTTTGGAAAGCGGGGGGTCCGACTTTCATGGCGGCAAGAGAAATGATGACGCGGCGCTCGGATCGTTCTATGTGGATGATGAGCGCGTTCATGCAATGAAGCGCCGACTTTTTACGACGAGATCCAGTCAGTAGGACACAGCAATGGCTGTTACATCAGACCCGATTCGGGGCGGAACACAAACACAGGGCAAACGTTTTGCCGTGGTCGTGAGCCGCTTCAATGAAATGGTTACCAAAAAACTTCTCGAGGGAACGCTTTGCTGTTTCGAAGCACACGGCGCATCGGTGAGTTCCGACGTGGATGTGTTCTCCTGCCCGGGAGCTTTTGAGATTCCACAGGTGGTGACGAAGGCGCTCTCCGGGCCGGCACCGTATGCCGCTGTTGTTGCACTGGGGGCAATCATTCGCGGCGAGACACCGCATTTTGATTTCATCTGCTCTGAATGCGCGCGCGGTGTTATGGATGCAGCTCTTCGTTTCCATGTTCCCGTACTGTTCGGCGTTCTGACGACCGATACGTTTGAGCAGGCAATGGAGCGATCCGGAGGATCAGTCGGTAACAAAGGTACTGATGCCGCGCTGGGTGCGATTGAAATGGCGAATCTCTACGAAATAATCTCTACAAGGAGTCTCTGATGCGTTACGTTCGATCTCTGCTCTCGCTAATGTGCATTCTCGCAGCGCTTGCGTACGGCCGTGTGGGAGAGTGGAAGAGTTATACGGATATGCGGCAAGTGCGCGCTATTGTCGCATCTGGGAACGATGTCTGGGCTGCCACCGGAGGCGGCGTGTTCCATTATTCCGTCCGTGATTCGAGTTTCCAAAAGCTGACGAATTGTGACGGGCTCTCGAGCAATGATGTGACCGCGATTGCCGTCAACAATGGCGGAGACGTCTGGATCGGACACTCGTCCGGAACGATCGATGTGTATGCACCGGCAACCGGAACATGGCGACGTGTGACTGATATCAGTTCGTCCCCGAAGACCAGCAAAACGATCAGGAGCTTTTTCTTCGCCGGTGACTCGCTTTACATCGCATCGGACCTCGGCGTCAGCCTCTTCTCTCTTTCAAAATTTGAATTTCGCGAAACGTATGAAAATCTTGGCGCACTCAGCCAGTCGCTCGTAACATCGTCGACGTTTCTCGGCGGGCAGGTATTTGTCTCGACGACAACGGGGGTGGCTGTCTCCAAACCCAACGCAACAAATCTGGCGTCTCCGGATTCCTGGCTCACATTCAATTCTTTTTCGGTGCCGGGGACCGTTGCTGCGTTTCAGGGCGCTGTGTATCTCGCTTCTGCCGGCGGGGTCTTCAAATATTCCGGGGGCGGCTGGGTACCGGTTTCCGGATTGGCCGTTGCCGCAAGCGGTGTCGTTGCGGCCGATTCGATTCTATACGTCCTCCAATCACGTACGCTTCTCGCGATGACGCCCGCCGGAATAGTCTCTGTCGTTGGGGATACGTTGCGGGACAATATCACGGGAGCGGCCGCGACGCGCAGTCTCGGGCCTGTCGTCTCTCTTGCGGGAAACGGCATCGCCGTGTTGAAGGGTACTCCAGCACAATGGGAAACGACGCTCCCCAACGGTCCCGCATCAAACCAATTTTCATCAATGGTGGTCGACGATGACGGCGTGTTGTGGTGTGCATCCTCACGCACCGATGGAGCCGGATTCTACGCGTACGATGGTAAGACCTGGAGAAATTATTCCACAACGACGGATCCAGTGCTGGGAACAGATGCTTATTTTCGCGTGACTCTCGGCCCCAATAATTCAAAATGGTTTTCTTCGTATGGATCCGGCATCGCTGTGGTGGATTCCCGAAGGAATGTCGCGCGCATGTTTAATTATGCGTATCCCGGTTTTCTCGGCGTCCGCCTAGGATCTGATCCGGATAATTTCGGATTCGTTGTTCCCGGCGGCGTCGCCCGTGACGGCAACGATAATATGTGGGTTGCGCTCTGGCACTCGATGGGCCCTAACGGACTCTGGAAAATGACGCCGGATAGTACATGGGTGCCAATCCGGACCGCTCTTGCGGACAACACTGCGGAACTCGTGGACGTCATTATCGACAACAATAATACAAAGTGGATTGCAAATTCGTTCTTGGGGACTCCGGTTTCCAGTTCGCTTCATTATTACAATGCGGAAAGAAATCTTGGTCAGGCAAGCGATGGATGGGGAATTATGGGAACGTCAGAGGGAATTACCAATAGCGTCATTCCGGCGATTGCCGTTGACCATGACGGCGACGTGTGGGTCGGAACGGGTTCAGGTATTTCCATCATCGCCAATCCCACCAATCCAACGCAGGGCATTCGCCGTGTGTATGTCGGAGCGGTGGTGCAGGAATCGATCAATGTCATCGCCGTCGATCCGCTCAACAACAAATGGGTGGCGACGAAACAGGGAGTGTTTGTCTTATCCCCGGATGGTACGTCACTGTTGAGTCAATATAGCGTCGAATCTACCGGAGGTAAATTAGTAGATGACAACATTCTCGCCATTCAGTTTGACGGTAATCGGGGGGTGGTGTACTTCGGATCGGAAAGCGGACTTTCCAGTTTGGAAATTCCCGCGACGCTGCCGGTCGAAAAATTTGACGGACTGCACATTGCGCCGAATCCTTTCATCATCCCCGATCACCCAACGGTTATCATTAACGGCCTGGTTGAGGATTCGATGATCAAGATCATGACGCTGCAGGGTACCGTCATTAAAGCATTCCCCGCCCAGGGAGGCGGCCGCGCATTCTGGGACGGAACGGATGAGGCAGGACATATGGTTGGCAGCGGAGTGTATATCGTTGTGGCACACTCTGCATCGGGTGATGGCGTCGCAACTGCAAAAATTGCGGTACTTCGGCGTTAACGAGACAGCAATCACAGGGAGGAACATGGTGGGACAATCAGCATTCAAAGAAGAAGTCTTTACGAAACGTGTTCGAGCCGGCAAACGCACTTATTTTTTTGATGTAAAACCGACCAGATCAGAAAAAGATTTTTACATCACCATCACGGAAAGCAAGCGCGTCAACAACGAAGAGTACGAGAAACACAAACTCTTTCTATATAAGGAGGATTTCGGGAAGTTTATCGATGCACTCGACGAAACAATCGATTTCGTCCAAGCGGCGTTGGCGCGCGATGTACACCGCGAAGAACAACCTGCGGCGGTGGAGGCAGAACTGGCTGAAGTGGAATGAAGCAAGGATGCGGGCCGGCGACACGTGCCGCCGGCCTCGTGTGTAGACTGCTACTTCTTCGTTCGGTGTTTCTGTTCCCCGAGCAAGATCTCAATCTGGAGTGATAGCTCTTCGATCATCACTTCGCCTCCGTCGAATCCAACGGTCTTAAACTGAATCTTTCCATCTCCGTCCAAGATGTATTTTGTGGGAATCCCATCCACGGCAAAGCTCGGGGTCGAGTTGGAATCCAGTACGACCGGGAATGTGTAGTTGTTCGCCTTCATGAATTCTTTCACGAGGGCGCTGCGTTCTTCCGGTCGTACCCGTTCCCAGACATTCGCAGCAAGAAAAGCAACATTCTTGTTCTTTTTGTATTTCTCGTACATCTTCTGCAGGAAGGGGAACGAACTTTTGCACGGTCCGCACCAGGTGGCCCAGAAGTCCACGATCACGATCTTCCCTTTGAATGAAGCAAGTTCGACTTTCTTTCCATCAAGAGTACGAAACGCTGTTGCCGGCGCGGGTGTGTTGATTCTTCCCGCCTCCAGTTTTGCGCGCAATGCTTTTCGGGCGAGATCCTTCGCCATCTGCAATTCCTTTTCGAATCCATTAGAAGATCCCTTCGCGATCTTATATGCCGCTTTGTAGTGTGCGATGAATGTGCTGTCGCTTCTACCCTGTTGAACACAGAGGCGCGCAAAGGCAAGTGCCCGGTCAGATTTTCCGTTTGCCGCATAGGCTTCAAGGAGCCGGCCATTCATTTCAAAATCGGAAGAATCGCTTCGGCTGCATGCCTCTTCCATCACAGGTTCAGCCTCTCCGGGTTTTCCCAACTTGAGGAGGCCCCACCCGTAGGTGTCCAGAATCGCGCCAAGCGTCGAGGAAAGTTGCTTCAACCATTCTTTTCGGGACTGATAGACTGGTTTCGTGGACGGATCGGGATTTCGCGCAGCATCGATGCCGCGCCGTGCGATTGCCGTAGCGCGCAGAATCATCAGATTATTTTCCATCATCGCCCATGCCACTTGGTTGCACAGCTCCGGGCTATTCAGATGGAGAGAATCCAACAGATCGGCCGCGCGCTCGAGATCTTTTGCTGCGACGCAGGAACTGACCAATGCAATGTCCAGCTGCGAATGCGTTGTCGCATTCATCGGGAAATCGCGATAGAAGCGGGTGATGAGATCGATACGTTCGCGCGGTGTACGCGCTGCGTAGATTTGATTCCACCGTGAAGTTCGCGCCGCCATTCCGGTCGGCAGTGCGGCAATCAACGCCGTACGCAGGCTGTCCGCTTTCTCTCGCTGCCCGAGCCGTTCAAAGAGCTGAAGCAGAACGGCCGCAGCAGTATCGCTGCTCTTATATTTTTCAAAAAGACCGGGAAGTTCCTTTGCCACCTGAATTCCTTTTTCCGGCATTTTCTCCGGCATCAGCCAGACATTCCAGAGTGCGTTGTATCCCTCCCAGCGGTCCGGGTACAATGTAATTTCCCGTTGTGCTTCCACTTCCGCTTCGTCCGGATTTTTGGCGCGGAAGAAATTGGGGAACTTGTACCCGCGCAGAATGCCGGAACGCAGGGCGTGTGCGGTGGGGAGCGGTTTTCCGTCGGTGCCGTGGATCATGACTTCCCATTGATGCTGGGCACTGTCGTCTTTGGCCTCGCCGGAAACAAACTGAAACAGGATGAGGCGCAGCGTACTGCCGGACGCAACAAACGAGCCGCTCCAGAAAGGACCGCTTTTCGTCATGTCCACTTCTAGCAGTTCCGGAACATCGTCCTGTTTGACAAGCAACGCCTGCAGTGTCATTTCATTGACATCACGAAGTACGGCAATCCTATCGGACGGATTGTACGTCACTCGAATCGTGTCGCCCAGTCTGGGCCGCTCCGGCGAGACGGTGACAATTGTTCCCGCCTGTACCGCCAAAGATACGGCGAACAGAAGTGAACCGAGAAGAAATGCTGCAGTTTTTTTCATGGGGATCCTTTTGGAATAATCGGAATTGGGCAATGGTCAAAGTAGAAAAAGGGGCAACGAATGTCAAGCTTTGTATTCTCCGCGGAAAGCTGTACTTTGATCTTATGCAGTAACTTCTCTGCGCGATCTGTGTCATCTGAATAATCTGCGTTCCGAGCTTTCTCATATCAAATGATGACTCGCTGAGTTACCTCGACGAGGAGAAACATGTATGAAGACAATTGTAATATTCAGCGGTGCCGGCCTTTCCGCCGAAAGCGGCATACCGACGTTCCGTGATTCAAATGGATTATGGGAACAGCACAAGGTCGAAGATGTAGCGTCTCCGCAAGGTTGGCTTAGCAATCCGGAACTTGTTCTGAATTTTTATGCGGCACGTTTTCGCGCTGCTGCAGGCGTTTCTGCCAATCCGGCGCATTATGCGATAGCAAAACTCGAAGAGCGTTTTTCGGTTGTGAATATCACACAAAATATCGACACGCTGCTGGAGCGCGCCGGAGCAAAGAACGTCTGGCATCTCCACGGACGCATTGATTATCAAAAATGTGAATGGCATGACTCGATTTTTGGTAAAGATACGCCGGATTACGAATGCACCTATCGCACTCCCATCACGGAACCGATCAGCCTTGGCAATCGTTGCCCCCATTGTGGAGGGCAGCTCCGTCCAGATGTGGTATGGTTCGGCGAAGCTGTTGATATGCACGAGGCGGAAGTGGCGGAATTGGTTAGAATAGCCAATATTTTCATTGGCGTTGGGACGAGCGCGCAGGTCTATCCGGCGGCGGGATTGCTGTCGCTGTTTCGCGGGACAAAGACAAAGTATTTCATCGACCCCCATCCAGCGCATGAGGCGCTACAGGGATTCGAGGTGCTAACAGGCACAGCATCGGAAAAGATGCCACAACTCGTTGAAAGAATCATGGAATTTCAGTAATTTCCAATAGGCCGTACAAAACGATCTGGATATTCGAATCAATTGGTTGTCTCTATGAAGATTCGCAAAGCAGCAATGCTGCTGTTGATGTGTTCTTTTTCAGTGCTCACACTGGAAGCCGGAGATATTCGTGTCGGCAAATATGCCGGTGAATTTATGGCAGTCGGCGTGGGCGGCCGTGCTCTCGGATTGGGCGGTGCGGGAACCGCTCTCGCCAGCGACGTGACCGCAGGATACTGGAATCCTGCCGGGCTCGCCCGCATCATGTATCCCGAATTTGCATTGATGCACGACGAGCGCTTCGGGAGTCTCGTCAATTATGATTATGGAGCGATAGCCGTTCCGTACGGAGCCAACGACTCGCTTTTGTACGGCGCCTCAACACTGGCCCTCAGCATCTTTCGTCTTGGTGTGGACGGCATTCCCGACACGCGTGGAGCATGGGCGGACTCCAATGGCAATGGACTGTTTGATGAACAAAATGTGCGTCCCGACCTGAGTCGCATTTCGTACTTCAACACAACAGATTGGGCCGCATATATCTCGTACGCGAAACAGTCTTCGCGCGATTTCTACTATGGTGCGAGTGTCAAACTCATCCGGAGAAATCTGGGTGATGCACATGGAACGGGATTCGGTTTCGATATCGGCGTTCTGTACACCCCGTATGAAAACCTCTTTCTCGGTGCAGCCGTTCAGGATGTCACAACGACACTTGTTGCTTGGAGTACAGGAACGAATGAATTGATTTCACCGACGCTGAAATTGGGGAGTGCGTATGAGACGCGGTTTTTCGGCGGCAAAATTGTACCGACAGTTGATGCCGACATCCGGTTTGAAGGGCGCGCGTATGCCGCCATGGCGCATGTCGGGCCGGTCAGTCTGGACTATCATGGGGGAGTGGAGTACGAATTTAGAAATGTCATCGCTATCCGGGTCGGGTACAACGAAGTTCGGAATTTAACACTCGGCGCCGGCATCCATCTCCGAAAGTTGGATGTGGATTATTCATTTGCCAAGTTCAATGGCGACGATCAGCTGGGCAACTCCCACCGTATCTCCATCCGATTCCGATTGGAAGAAGACCGGTTCAAACGCGGGAACTAATTGAACTGCTCTCTCTCCATGCGATGGTCTCTCGCTGTCGTACTCAGTCTTCTGACGTTCTCCGGATGCGGATCATCGGCGGTACAAATGACGCCGACGGCTGCGCTTGCGCCGGCTGCTCCGCCGTCGGAACCGTCACTCCAACTTCCGCAAGGATGGTCAGTGGCGCCGGGAGGTGATGGATCCACTCAGAATTTTGGCGGCATGGGGGGCGCGCTGCGCATGACCGTGAAAGAATTGATCCCTGTCGGAGCTGCGAAGGACGTGCTGAACGCAGATCGAATATGTGTGCTTGCGCAATTGTCATTGCAGAGCAGAATCGCTTCAAAAGTTTCTGATAGAAGGATTCTGCATCTTCCAGAGGCGGCCGGCGAAAAAAATGAACAGTGTTACTATGTCTATGCCGATGGTGCGCTGCTGCGGCGAGTGGTCGTGTATCGTGCTTTTGGCAGATACTATGATGCGGAAATGCAGCAGTGCGAGCGCTCGCTGCTATTGTCACAGCTCGCAGACAGCCAAGGAGTTCTCATTCGATCGCTTCAGCAGTATTTGGAAGCAAAGGATTCGGCGGCTTCCAGGCGTTCAACCATTGATTCTCACAACGGACAACAACGTTGATATGAAAAAACATCTTCTCCTTCCAGCAATAGTCCTTCTGAGTTTCCAATTCTCGTCCTGCGGTTTGGTACAGACCGTTGCGGTGAAATCCACGGCGGGCATCATCGACTACGGCATGGCCGCTATCTTCGAGGAATCAGACCTTCAACTTGCGGAGAGCGCGATTCCGGGAAACATGGTGCTGATAGAAGCATTGCACAAGGCGGATCCGGGAAACGAAAAACTGTCGCTTCTGTTGGTGCAGGGATATACCGGGTATGCACTGGGATTTGTGGAAGATCAGGATCCGCAACGCGCGATAGCTCTCTATGAGCGGGCCCGCAATTACGGCTTGGACGTCTTGCGCCGTCGCACCGATTTTGACAAGAACTTCGAAGAATCACCCGAAAAATTCATTGCGGGAGTGAATGCACTGTCGGAGGATGATGTCCCGCTTCTGTTCTGGACTGCCAATGCGTGGGGGAATCTGATCAATCTGAATATGAGCGATCCTGCCACTGTCGTTGATCTGTACAAAGTGAATGCGATGATGGATTTTGTGATGCGTCACGATTCGACGTTCTTCTATGGAAGCACACATCTCTATTTCGGTACCATTCTTGCAACCACGCCACGTGTGCTGGGCGGCAATCCGGTGAAAGCAAGAGAGCATTTTGAGATGGCGCTTGCCATGGGACAGAGAAAGTTTCTTCTGCCGTTCTTCTATTATGCGAAGAGTTACGCCGTTCAGGTACAGGATCAGGAATTGTTCGAATCACTGTTGAAAGAAGTGACAGACGCTCCCATCGACATTCTGCCGGAGCAGCGACTGGTGAATGCGATTGCCAAGAAGAAGGCGAAGCTGCTGCTGGCGAAGGAAGCGGATCTATTTTAGTTGTTCTCGGTGTCCTCTGTGTTCTCTGTGGCAAATCTTTTCTTGCGAATCTTCAAGAGAGGCCTCCGGCATAACACGGATAACACGCATGAAGAAACCTCTTTGTTGCTGAATCGTTGTGCTCAATAATATCATACAGAAGGAATAGACGTGAAAAAAATATTTGCTATTATGATGTTGTGCGCCGCCACGGCAATGGCACAGCAATATATCATTAAATTTGCGACCCTCGCACCGGATGGGAGCACGTGGATGAATGTCATGAAAGAAATGGATCAGGCGGTCCGCAAAGAGAGCGGTGGTCGCGTGGGTTTCAAACTCTACGCGGGCGGCGTTGCCGGTGATGAGACCGATGTGCTTCGCAAGATTCGCCTGGGACAATATCACAGCGCCGGGTTCACCGGTGTTGGCATGGGAAGGATCGCTCCTGCAGTCCGCATCCTCGATGCGCCTTTCTACTTCAAAAATCATGACGAAGTGGACATGGTGTTGGAGAAATTCGATGCGGAATTCAGAAAGGAATTTGAAGACAACGGCTTTGTACTGCTGGGCTGGGCAGAAGTGGGTAATGTGTTTGTCTTCACGAACAAGCCGATTACCAAGGTGCAGGATATGGATGGTGTGAAGATGTGGCAGTGGGAAGGGGATCCCTTTGCCGAAGCGGCCTTCAAGACTCTCAATTTGAAAACAATTCCTCTGTCCATCAGCGATGTGTTGACATCGCTTCAAACGGGATTGATCGATGGCGTTTACACGTCGCCACTCGGGGCGGTATCGCTCCAATGGTTTACCGCGGTCAAGTACATGTTGAACGTTCCACTGACAAACTCCGCCGGTGCCGTTCTCATTGTCAAGAAGGAATTCGATCGCTATCCGCAGGACATCAAGGACATCCTGTTGAGTAATGGAAAGACCTTCATGCGGAAGCTGACGCTGCGGAGTCGTGAGGATAACGACAAGTCTCTCGTCAGCCTGCAGAAGAGCAAAATCATATTTACGAAGCCTGCATCTCCGAAGGCTGCGGAAGAGTACGATGAGATCGGGAGGAAAACACGCAAGATGATGGCGGGCAAACTCTATTCCGAGGATCTCCTGGCACGCGTCGACAAAGCGCTTGCGGAGTATCGCACTGCCCATGGAGGAAAAAAATGAACGTGCTTCGTGCTGTCGACCGCGCACTCGCAGCAGTAGCCGGTTGGTTTCTGGTGATTGCGTTGAGCGCCATGGTGGTCATGTCGTTCGGGCAATTGGTGCTTCGTAATTTTTTCGGTACCAGTATTGAATGGGGAGATATCTTTCTGCGTCACCTCGTGCTCTGGCTGGGATTTCTCGGGGCGACCCTTGCCACCGGGGATGACCGGCACATCAAAGTGGATTTCTTCACGAAGTTCATTCCCGCCAAAGCGCGGAAGGTGCTGCTGGTGCTGACATCGCTGTTTGCAGCATTTCTGTGCTATCTGCTGCTGCGGGCAGGATGGGTATTCCTGCAATCCGAAATTGAGTATCCGACGATGCTGGTCAATAAAATCCCGATCTGGTACTTTATTTCGATTATTCCTATAGGGTATGGTTTGATGGCATTTCGATTTATCGTCGTTGCATTGGAACGGACGGCTGAAATGATGCGCGGCGATTGGTCGCTGAAAGCGAGCGTGTAACATGCCCTTTCTGGTTGTGGTCGCTCTCTTTCTGTTGCTGATGCTCTTTGGTGCCCCCCTCTTTACGATTATTGCCTCGATATCGCTCTATGGATTCTCGTCGCAGGATATTCCCGCGGCGAACGCCATTGCCGAAACCTACCGTTTGGCCAGCCAGCCGGTATTGATTGCCATTCCGCTCTTCACCTTTGCCGGCTACATGTTGGCGGAGAGTAGAACGCCGCGGCGCTTAGTGGAATTGACGCAGGCGTTGATCGGCTGGCTTCCCGGAGGACTTGCGATTGTTGTGCTGGCGGCTTGCGCCATTTTTACAGCATTCACCGGTGGTTCCGGTATCACCATTGTCGCACTCGGCGGACTGGTGTATCCGATTCTGATTTCAGAAAAGTATTCCGAAAATTTTGCACTCGGATTGGTTACAACATCTGGAAGTCTCGGCCTGCTCTTTCCGCCGAGCCTTCCAATTATTTTGTACGGCATCGTTTCCGAAGTCTCAATCAGTCAGCTTTTTCTGGCAGGCATCGTTCCGGGGATTTTGCTTGTACTCATTCTTTCGGTGTATGCCGTGCACCAGGGATTTTCGGCGCATGTCCAGCGGCACAAATTCGAATGGCCACGTGTGTGGAAAGCAGTGAAAGATGCCGCGTGGGAAATTCCGCTGCCGTTTGTTATCATCGGAGGCATCTACGGCGGTATTTTCACGGCAACCGAAGCTGCGGCCGTGACGGCTTTCTATGTGCTCATCGTTGAGGTCTTTGTGTACAAAGACCTTGGCTTGGTTAAAGATGTGCCACGGGTGATGAAAGAGAGTATGGTGCTGGTCGGCGCCATTCTCATGATTCTTGCCACAGCGATGGGATTGACTAGTTATCTTATCGACCAACAAGTGCCGCAGCACATGTTCGAGATGGTGAGAGACGTCATCACCAGCAAGTTTTTATTTCTGGCAATCCTGAACATCTTCCTCATCATCGTCGGCATGATGATGGATATTTTCTCCGCGATCATCGTAGTGGTGCCGCTGATCATTCCGATTGCCAAACAGTATGGCGTGGATCCGGTGCATCTGGGCATTATCTTTCTTGCGAACCTTGAGATCGGATATCTAACGCCGCCGGTGGGATTGAATCTCTTCATATCGAGTTTCCGGTTTGAAAAATCAGTCGGTAAGGTGACGATGGCAACACTTCCGTTTATTCTGATACTGATAGCTGCATTGATGGTCATTACATATGTTCCGGAATTGAGTCTCGGCCTCATTCATATTCTCGGAATCCAATAGCGCGTGGCGAAGGCGATGTCGAAATATGTGTGCCAGACCTGCGGGTATGTCTCGCCGCGGTGGACCGGCAAATGTCCGAACTGCAGCGAATGGAACTCTTTCGTGGAAGAAGCGCCGGTACCGGCAAAGATTGCCCGCAAGTCGGGTGGCATCGCATCCAAGGTTGCGCCGGTCGCCTTAAAAGATGTTGACAGCATCGCCGATGTCCGCCAGCCAACGGGCATTGCGGAATTTGACCGTGTGCTCGGCGGGGGCATTGTGGCGGGATCGGTGGTTCTTCTCGGCGGCGACCCCGGTATCGGAAAGTCGACGCTCATGATGCAAGTGGGGCTTCGTCTGCCGTCAAAAAATATTCTCTACATTACGGGAGAAGAATCGCTTCAGCAGGTGAAACTGCGGGCAGAGCGCCTCGGGGCGATATCGGAATCTCTATTCCTCCTGGCGGAAACAAATCTCGAGCTCATCAGCGATGTAATCGAGAACGGAAATCCGGATCTCGTGATAATTGATTCGATTCAAACGATGTTTCGCCCGGATCTTGAAAGCGCTCCCGGCAGTGTCGGCCAGGTGCGGGAAGCCACATCGCTACTGACGCGGATCGCGAAGGCGAAAAATATTCCGCTCATCCTCATCGGACACGTGACGAAGGATGGATCGATCGCCGGGCCGCGCGTGATTGAGCATATGGTGGACACCGTTCTGCAATTCGAAGGAGAACGGCACTATTCCTATCGGATCCTTCGCGCAATCAAGAACCGGTTCGGATCGACGAATGAAATCGGCATCTTTGAAATGGGTGAGGACGGAATGCGGGAAGTGGCAAATCCGTCCGAGGTATTTCTCTCCGAACGGTCGTACGGTTCTTCAGGTTCTGCCATTGTGGCAAGCATGGAGGGGACGCGCCCAATTCTGATAGAAGTGCAGGCGCTTGTCAGCACAACCAACTATGGTCTGCCGCAGCGCACCGCCACCGGGTTCGACTTGCGACGGCTGCAGATGCTACTCGCCGTGCTGGAGAAAAGAGTCGGATTGCATCTTGGGACGCAGGATGTTTTTGTCAATATCGCCGGCGGATTGAGGATCGATGAACCAGCAGTGGATCTTGGTGTGGCGACGGCAATCGCGTCATCTTTGCGGGATGTGCCGGTGGATTCGCAGACGGTGGTGCTCGGGGAAGTCGGCCTGGGAGGAGAAATCCGCACGATCACTCACTCCGAAAAGCGCGTGCAGGAGGCGGCAAAACTCGGGTTCAAAAAAATTGTGATACCGAAGAATAATTTAAAACATGTAAAACGAACCGATGGAATCCAGGTAGTGGGAGTGGAGTCTGTGCAGCAAGCAATAAAGGAATTGATTGGATGAAAAAGGAATTCATGCGGGAAGCGGGAGAGCTTTCCAGATCAAATATCAAAGAAAAGAACGGCGGCCCTTTTGCCGCCGTCGTCGTCAAGGATGGAAAGATCATTGCCCGTGGCACCAACAGGGTAACATCGATCAACGATCCGACCGCCCATGCAGAGGTGATGGCAATTCGCGAGGCATGTGGTGTATTGGGAAGTTTTCAACTCACCGGCTGCGATCTGTACACATCGTGCGAACCGTGTCCGATGTGTCTGGGAGCTATTTATTGGGCCCGACCGGATCACGTCTATTTCGCCAACACGCGGAACGATGCTGCGGAGATCGGCTTCGATGATTTATTTATCTATGAAGAAATACAGAAGCCGCCCTCGGAAAGAAAAATTCCGATGATCCATATCGAGGATGCATCAGCGGCTGCCGCCTTCAAAGAATGGACCACGATGTCCGATAGGATTCGGTACTAGCGAATAGAAAAAAGATTGCCACAGAGATCACAGAGCAAAAGAAGAGAACACAGAGGGACAATGTGGGCACGGTCTCATGACCGTGCCTGATTTGAGGTTCCCACTCTTTGTGATCATCTTGGCTGTCGAACGTAGATAAGAGAAAATCGAAGATGGGATAAACGATGAAAATTTTTCTGGCAACGAATAATCGTCACAAGATCGAAGAGATTTCCGCCATACTCCGTCACTCTGTGCCGACACTTGAGATCAGCACGATCAACAATTATCCGAATTTCCCGAAGGTGGAGGAAGATGCACCGACGCTCGAAGGAAACGCGTTCCTGAAGGCACGTGCGGGATTACGTGAGACCGGCCTTCTGACGATTGCGGATGACACGGGATTAGAAGTTTTCTATTTGAACATGCAGCCTGGAGTGTTTGCAGCACGATATGCCGGCCCCTCTGCGTCATATGCGGACAACAACCAGAAACTTCTTCAGGCGATGAAGGGTGTTCCGCCGCGCCGCCGCCGCGCTAGATTTCGCTGTGCAGTTGCCATTGTGGGAAAGGGAATCGAGAAGACTGCCGAAGGGTTTGTCGACGGCATGATTCGCGAGTCGCCGCGCGGCAGTGGTGGATTTGGATACGATCCGCTCTTTGTTCCGCAGGGATTTGACCGCACGTATGCCGAGCTGACCCCTGAAGAAAAGAATGCAATCAGTCATCGGGCGCGTGCATTCGCAAAAGCAGCGGATATTCTAAAAGGGCTGTAGTTGGATTCTTTGCATCTTACAGCAGGTCGCGCAATGCATCATAGCGTGTACGGCTGATCGGGAGTTTCTTTCCATCCTGCAGAATGGCGACGTGGCTGTCTTTTGCATAGAGCTCGATTCGTGCGATGCGTTCGACGTTTACAATCGTCGAGCGGTGGATGCGAACAAAACGATGCGGGTCGAGCAATGTCTCCAGTTCCGCTAGCCGCTGTTGCTTCAAATATTTCTTTCCGCCTGCATGAATTTCCACATAGTCATCCTGCGCTTCAATATGGCTCACCGTTTCCACCGGTACTACATGCACCGTCTCTCCATCGCGAATCAGGATGCGTGACAGCGGGCCTTCTTTTTTCATCGATTCCTTCAGCGCCTCTGCGGGTTCCGGCCGGCCGCCGGCGATCCGCCGCAATGCATGCGCCATCGCCTCATCGAAACGCGTCCTTGAAAACGGCTTAAGAAGATAATCTACCGCGTGCACATCGAATGCTTTCAGCGCAAATTGATCGTACGCCGTAACAAAGATCACTTCGCAGCGATGGGTGAGCAGTTCCAAAACTTCAAAGCCGTTCAACTTCGGCATCTGGATGTCGAGAAATAGAAGCTGCGGTTCATGGTGTGTAATCTGTTTCACGGCATCGAAGCCGTTGCTGCACTCCGCTGTGATGCGGACATTTGCATAAGCGCCTAGGTGCTCGCGAATGACCATGCGCGCGAGGTCTTCATCGTCAACAATAATTGCTTTGATCTCGTTCATACAACACTTTCTGTCGCCGGGGTCATCTTAAGACATGAGATTTTTGAAACAGGTCATTCTGAGCGAAGCGAACCCCAAAGGGATCCCCTTGGGAGAATCCATTTGCTGGAAGCGAGAAGAGAACCTGGATTCTTCGTCCCGACGCAATGCTTCTGTCCCGAAGGAAAACATCATCTGGTCTGCATTTCATGTTCACAAGGAATCCGCAACCGCACCGCATACTGTCCGTCCGTTTTTGAAATTGACATCTCCGCTTCATTCTGATATGCAACCGCGAGCCGCTGAAGAACATTTTGCTGTCCCATGCCTGATGAACGAGTGGATGTGTCCGAGGCATCGAAGGGGTTTTCAATTTCCAGTATAAGGAACGGGTGTCGCACTTCCGCTTTTATCGAGATGGTGCCGCCTTCAAGCAAGGATCCGATGCCGTGGCGCAGTGCATTTTCCATAAGGGGCTGAATCAAGAGCGGAGGAAGAAGGATGCCCGGGGCATCTTCCGCAATGTCCATCAGTACGCGGAGACGGCTGCCGAGCCTGATTTTCTCAATGTCGAGATAACGCTGGACCAGGCCAAGTTCCTCACGCAACGAAATCATTTTCTCCGAACCCTGCTGCAATGTGGTGCGCAGATATTCCGAGAGAGCAATGGTCATCTCACGGGTTTTGTTGCCGTCTGTCGTCGCAAGGGCGCTGATCGAGTTCAAACTGTTGAAAAGAAAGTGCGGGTCGATCTGGGAGCGGAGTGCGCGAAGCTCGGCTTCCCGCGCCAGCACTTTCAGTTGACTCGCTTCTTCCATCTGTTTGCGCTGCTCTTGCGTTGAGAGAAGGAGCAAATGGATTGCGAAAATGAGCATCGACATGATGCTCCCGGTGAATCCGATCATTGGGAATTGGGTCACGAGTGAAGTGTAAACGAGGGGATCGCCGAACGACCGCATCAAGGGATAGAAACCGGCAAGCCAGAGTGTTGCGATAAAAGCAGAGGAGGCCACGCCAACACCGACGAGCATGGAGGGGCGCATCATCCGTATCCCGATGGATTGCACGATGAACCAAGTGCTGAGAGACAGCCCTCCCAGTCCGACATATGCCGCACAAAAAACCGGTATTGCCGTTCCCTGCGCAAAGAAGAATGACGATGCCACGCCGATCAGAATCCAGAGTACCACATAGAGCAGTATGGAAGACCGATTTGTCAAAAAAGGATGCATGAGCGCGAATGAGTTGTCATAGAAGGTTTGCTCTTACATACTCAAAAGTATGTTAAAAAAAACTCTTTTGCCAGACAGGGTGGGATTTCTGTGATAATAAAAAAACAGGCAGTCTATTGTTATAGACTGCCTGTCACGGAAGTCGTTCTGTCCCTTAGTTCTTCACCTCGACGCCTCCCATAATTGCGTAGCCGCGAATGATAAGGCGCTTTGCATCGGGATTCTTTTGCGGGAGTGTTTTGATGTCAAAGCCGCCCATGATGGGAGTTCCTTCCAGTAGCACGTTCCATGTATCGGGAACCAGTATTTCGGCACCTCCCCAGAACGCGAAGACACTGATAATAGCGCTGTCGGCTGCCATCTGTGCCTGGCGCAGGTCCAGTTGAGTGCCGCCCATGATCGCGGTAATGTCCCCACCCTGGAAATCATTCGTCGTGTATTGTTGATGCGTACCGCTCATAAAAACAAATTGCTGAAAGAATGGATCGGCGATTTTCTCTTTCCGCATAGACCAGAATTCTTCCGGGTGCTTGTGTCGACCAAACAGCATTTTTGCTCCGAAGAAAACGAGCACGAGAGGCCAGAGATTCCAGATGCTGAAGGAAAGGGTATGTAATGTCCAGAGGAGCAGCAATGTACCGATTCCTCCGACAATAACACCGGCGACGCGCTCTCCGCGGTGTGCGGGGCTGACGACCTTAAGGAGGCCGATGAGAATGATGGCTACCGGCCAGAAGCGGAGGTAATATCCGGCGTCGTTGATGATGCCCATATTGTCGAGCGTAAAGAGCACGCCGAAGATGATGATAATGACGCCGATGACCATCTGAGGATGAAGGCGAAATTTGTTATTCATGGTTCGAATTCCTTTTCTTCATTATGTTGCCGATGGGATGCGGGCGGAAGCTTTCCAAATCGCTTTCAATCCGATTGCAATGAGAAGAATGGGCCAGGAGGTTCCAAAAGTAAGTCCTGCAACATGTAGCGTCGAAATGTAGCACCAGACTCCGATGAAGAAAAGCCAGAGGCCGCTTCCTGGACCGTCCTGCGGTTCCGGCCAGAGAAGTTTCGCCGCACCGGCAAGGATGAGAATCAGCGGCCAGTGGTGGCCAATCGATCCAACCCAGATGATGTTGAAGTTTTGGAGCAGGAAGAAAATCCCAAGGAGCATAAAAATAAATCCCCAGAAGATTCGTCTGCCGGCATCATGTGTTCGATGGTGCCAATGTGTGTGTGTATATTCGTGGTTCATATGTGATTCGCCTTTCTTTGTCTTCTGCAATATACAGGAGGAAAGGGATGCGTGTTGCAGCAGAATCGGCGAATGGCGGAGAAGTATCGGTGAACGGAGGATATACGCGCCTCCATTCATCGGGAATGCTTTCTTGCGTGAAAGGAATCTGTCGCTTATTGATTCGCGCGGTATTGGGTTACGAATTCCTCCGGTACCGGTACGGGACGCCCGGTGGAAAGTTTGACGAACGCACCGATCTGTTCCGCCCGCGCTACGACAGTGTCGCCGACGGAGAATTCAGCCATGATTGTTCCTCGCACGGTTCCCATGTCGCCCATCCACATAACGGCGTGAAGTTTGTCGAAGAGCTTGACCGGGCGATGATAGTGAATGGTGGTCTTGACGACAACCGGGGCAATATTCTGCTTCATGAGATGGTCCAGAGGCAAGTAGGTCTCCAGCATTTTGGTGCGGAGATCTTCCAGCCAGCGCACGTAGACGATATTGCTGACGATGCCCGCAAAGTCAATATCATACGTACGGACTGGAATGTCTAATTCAATAGAGAGAGGTTTTCTTGATTGACTCATAATGCCATTTCTTTCAAGTGTCGGAGAACGATGGAGAGGGGGCGATGTCACCATTTTTTAAAAATGAAAAAGACCGCTGCGATAATGAGCCCAAAGCCAACGAGATAGTTCCATTTCATCTCCTCTTTGAGATAGTAAACGGAAAAGACGCTGAAGACCACGAGAGTAATCACTTCCTGAATGGTCTTCAACTGGGCCCCGGTGAAGGTGCCGGATCCTATCCTATTTGCTGGAACTTGAAAGCAATACTCGAAAAATGCGATCAACCAACTGATAAGAATTACCTTCCAGAGGGCTACGTCTTTGAATTTCAAATGCCCGTACCAGGCAAAGGTCATAAAAATGTTGGATATTGTTAGTAGTCCGATTGTGCGCATACGAGGGTTACTCTTTCTTATCGCTGATTGTAATGATTACTCTGACTACGCTGATGACATTTTCTGTATCAATCGCGTACTTTTTCTGCGTAATTCATGAATCCAGATCGCAGATTCTGGTGATTACATTATCCGTTTCAATCTAGTGATTCTTCTGCGCAATCCATAAATCTGCGTAATCTGTGATATTAAAATACGGAAAAACCCTTATTTTTCAAAGGTTTGCATCGCACACGGGGGAATTGTATATTATACAAAATTTGAAAAGGCCATGGCAAAGACGAAAAAATCCGGATCGATCCTTGTCGTAGATGATGAAGCAAGTTTCCGCGACATGCTGGGGACGCTTCTGACAGACGAGGGATATGTTATTACGACGGCAGCGGATGGCGGTGAAGCTATCAACGCCGTTCAGGCAAACAACTTTGATTGCGTGCTGTTGGACGTCAAGATGCCCCGCATCGACGGCCTGGAAGTTCTGAGTTTCATCAAGGGTCACTATATTGATACACAAGTGATAATGCTCACGGGAGTCTCTGATGTGCGCATTGCCGTCGATTGCATGGCGAAGGGAGCGTTTCATTATCTCACCAAGCCGTACGAGGTGGATGAGCTCTTTCAGTTGATTGATCGCGCACTCGAGCGGAAGAATTTGCTGATCGAAAACAAGGTAATGAAATCCGAGCTCACCCGTATGGCGAACACTGTACAATTAGTCGGGCAGAGCCCAGCATTCATCGCCTCCCTCGAGCTTGCCAGCCGTGTTGCGTCGACGGATTCGACGGTCCTAATCGAAGGCGCCAGCGGTACGGGCAAGGAGTTGTTTGCGAATTTTCTGTACCGCAACGGCCCGCGTGCCGAGAAACCGTTTGTCGCTTTAAACTGTGCATCGGTGCCGGACACCTTGATTGAAAGTGAATTATTCGGACACGAAAAAGGGGCATTCACGGATGCCCATGTGATGCGGCAGGGACTTGTTGAAATCGCCAATGGCGGAACGCTGTTTCTGGATGAGATCGGTGAAATCAGCGCCGTGTTTCAACCAAAGCTGCTCCGGTTTATCCAGACCGGGGAATTCAGGCGTGTGGGCGGGAACAAGAATATGAAATCGGATGTGCGTATTCTTTCCGCGACGAACCGGCATCTGGAAGATGAAGTGAAAGAGGGGCGTTTCCGTGAAGACCTTTTGTATCGTCTGAATGTCATCACCCTGACCATCCCGCCGCTGAAAGATCGCCGTGAGGACATCCTGCTTCTGGCAACGGAGATTTTGAAACGCAAAGTGAAGGCACGGCAGCCGAAGACTCTTCATCCGGATGCCATGAGAGCGCTGACGGAATATTCCTGGCCCGGCAATGTGCGTGAACTGGAAAATGTGCTGGAACGCGCGGTGATTCTTTCCACCGACTCGTATATACGTCCGCGGGACATGGCGCTGCCGCAGCAACTTTCATCTCCTCCGGCCGGCGGACAATCGGAATCGCAGCAGGGCAGAGTGGGTTCGACCATCTCTCTGCGCGAACTGGAGCGGGAGCACATCGACGGCGTATTGAAACAGACCAAGTGGAATAAAAATCTTGCTGCAAAAATACTCGGCATAAGCCTGAAAACGCTTTATACAAAAATCCAACAATACAATCTGACAGAACGATCGTAGCTGTTACGGGGAGATGCCGCTCGGCTTTATGAAACAATTTTTTCTTCGTCTTCGGACATTTTCGCTCCATTTGGGTCTTGTAGAACAGGCTCAAATGGTTGCCTCGACTGCGGTCGTCGTGATCATGGTGACGATCATCTCTGCCAATTTCTTCCTCAACGAAGTCATAACCTGGTTCGATTTTATCAGCATTCTCACGGTCGGAGTGATTGGCTTTGCGAGTGTATTCTTCTCTCTGAAGTACGGCCGGCAAATGGAGGAGCAGCGCCGGGAACTTGCCGCACTCAATGCCGTGGCAGAGACGGTCATCCGGACCATCGATCTCAACTATCTTCTCAGCAACGCGCTGATGACCGTGGTAAAGCTGGCGCGAACGCACTATGGCTGGATTTATCTTGTGGAAGGAAAACAGCTGGTGCTGAAGAATTCCATCGGGGCAGATTTCAGCGTCTTTCGCCACTCGCTGGGATCCGACAGCGAGGCATTTCGATGGATTCAGGATGTGCGGACGCATAAAGATTCTCAAGATCCGCTTGGTGGCGTCATCAATCCACGGTTTCGGGAAACAGGCATTTCGAGCTGGCTCTCCGTTCCGCTCCGTTCCGGGGATCAATTTGCCGGCGTGCTGCTGTTGGCGCATAACGGCGTGAACTTCTTTCCGGAGCGCCAGCGCGATCTTATTTCTGCGTTTGGGAACCAAATTAGTTTTGCACTCAACAACGCGCGCATGTTTGAACGGCTCACCAAGTCGGAGCAGCAATATGCCGATCTGTTTGACCATTCGCCTGATATGTACCATGTGGTGAATGCCGAAGGCGTGATTGTCAGCTGCAACGAGACGGAGGTGCGGACACTCGGGTACGAGAAGAAATCGTTGATCGGCAATCATCTGTTCATGCTCTATCCTCCGCACCAGGAGGAACTCGTACGGGAGACGCTACAGGATGCCTTTGCGAAGAAGAAAGAGATTCGCGACGCGGAAGAACAGGTGCGAAAACGGGATGGCTCCCTGATGGATGTAAGCTTAAATACGTCACTGGTGTACGATGAGCATCACATGCCGGTTTTGATGCGCTGTGTGATGAGGGATATTACAGAGAAGAAGAAGCTGGAACAGAAAATCATGCAGGCGCAGAAGATTGACAGTATCGGAAATCTTGCGGGCGGTGTGGCGCACGATTTCAACAACATTCTTGCTTCCATTCTGGGATCTTCGTCGATTATGCGGCGGCGCATGAAACCGAAGGACAAGTGGTATCCTTTTGTCGACATCATCGAAACAGCAGCAAAGCGCGGTGCATCGCTTACGCGCCAGCTCCTTACCTTTGCGCGGCGCAGCAATATCGATATTCATCCGATCGATCTGCATCTTATCATCGACGAAACGCTGCACCTGTTTGAGCGGAGTGTCACCTCCAGCATCAGTATCGCAAAGCAATTCGGCGCTCCCGCCGCGATCGTGAATGGCGACGAAGGACAGATCCAACAAGCATTGCTGAACATTCTTATCAATGCGCGGGATGCGATGGTGAACGGCGGGCACATCACCATTGAAACCCTTGCCGTCTCGCACCAGGATATCGACGGAATTATGTCGCTGGGTGATGTGCACGAGGGAACATATGTGGGCGTACGGGTGATCGACGACGGCGTCGGAATGGATCGTGACGTGCTGCAGCGGATGTTCGAGCCATTCTTCACGACGAAGGATCAGGGAAAGGGAACCGGCCTCGGACTTTCAGTCGTCTACGGTGTTGTGAAAACACACGGCGGACACATTTCCGTCCAGAGCAAATCGGGAAGCGGAACAGCGTTTTCTTTGTATTTGCCGCTCGTCGAGGGCGCCCAATCACTGCTGCCGAAAAAGAATGCGGCACGGATTGTCGGAGGCACTGAATCGCTGCTGGTGGTGGACGATGATGAAGCTGTGTGTGCGACGATTGTGGCCATGCTTCGCGATCTTGGCTACTCCGTTCAGTCGGCCCGGGGCGGGCAGGAGGCGCTGGACATTCTGGCGAAGAAACGCCGCTGCGATTTGATTATCCTCGACATGAACATGCCGGACATGGATGGAAAGAAAGTATTTCAGAAAATACGAAGAATGAAAATTACCGCGCGTGTGTTGGTCTCGAGCGGGTACAGCGATTCCATCCTTCATGAAAAGACGTTTGCACGGAAGGTGGATGGATTCCTGCAGAAGCCGTATCAAATTGAAGATCTCGCCGCGCAGGTGCGGGCGGTGCTGGAACGCGCAAAGACCGGACAGACATCATGAATACTTTTTCCGACGAGTTGAGAAAAGAGAGAGTCTCGCGGGACATCACGCTGCAGGATATATCCATCCGCACGCGTATCAACATCCGCTATCTCGAGGCTATCGAACAGGGCTCGTTCGATATTCTGCCACAGACCTATGTGCGGGCGTTTCTTCGCGAGTATGCGCAGACGGTGGGCATTGAACCGGCGGAGGTGCTGCGAAAGTACGACATCATGGTTGCCGGAAAATACTCCGGGGCGGATGCTTCGCTTTCCGGATCGGGTTACAGTACGGCGGCTCCGTCTGTTGTCTCGGCACCTCCGGCGCCGCTGGATGCCGTCGTTGCGACGGCGGAGGAACTCACCCAGAAAAGGAAGATGCAGAAAACCATTGCGTCGATTTTTGTGGGAGCGCTCGGCATCGCGCTGGTGTTGTTCGTCATCGATTTCATCGGCGGCGGACGCTCCACTCCGCCGGCCCGCGAAACGCCGTTTCAGGACATAGTGAAAGAACAGGAGCGCAAAACAGAGCCCGCCGTGGACACTTTGGCAAAATCCGCAGACTCGAGTATTGCGAAGGCGGCGGTTGCGGATTCCGCTGTTTTGCTTGGCCGGGCTTCGGACACCGTCTGGGTTTCCGTCCAGCGCGATCACGAGCCGATCAAAACAGTCAAACTCACCCCCGGCGTGACGCACGTCTGGAAAGCAAAAGAGCAATTCATTCTCTCCGTCACCAAAGCGAATGCCGTACGGTTTGCTCTGGATGGCAGAGACATCGGCCCGCTCGGGACGCATAACGGGATTGTCAAAAATATTCCAGTCACCAGATCTCTTCTCACACCGAAGCGGCCATGATTGATCGAACCGCAGCCGCCCGCATTGATGTTCTCTGCAGGGAATTGCAGGAACACGACTATCGCTACTACATACTGGCCGAGCCAACCATTTCCGATGCTGCCTACGACGCGCTCATGCGGGAACTTGTGGAATTGGAAACGCTCTATCCGGATCTGCGGAGGGCTGACTCACCGACACAGCGGGTTGGCGGACAGCCGACAAAAGAATTCGCCTCCGTGATGCATGACGTACCGATGCTCAGTCTGGCAAATACATACAGTGAACAGGAACTTCTGGATTTTGACAAACGTGTATCGGGGTTGATCGGAGCCGAACCGTACCGCTATGTTGCAGAGCTCAAGATCGACGGTGTGGCAATCAGCCTGACCTATGAGAATGGCGTCTTCGTCCGCGGGGCTACGCGCGGCGACGGAACGCAAGGCGACGACATCACCGTCAATTTGCGGACCATCCGCTCGATTCCGCTCCGTGTCCGTGCGGCGAAACATTCTCCGGTGAATTTCGAAGTGCGCGGCGAGATCTACATGAAGAAGAAGGATTTCGAACAGATGAATGAAGAGCGCGCGCTTGCCGGGGAAAAGCTTTTTGTCAACGCGCGCAACTCCACGGCCGGAACGTTGAAACTGCAAGATCCCTCGATTGTAGCCACTCGTCCGCTTAGTATCTTTACGTACTTCCTTCGTTCACCGGATGTGCAGTTAACCAGCCATTCGGAAAACCTTGCATTGTTGCAACGACTTGGTTTTGTAGTGAACAAGTATAAGCGTGAATGCCGCACGATCAAGGACGTGATAGCATTTTGTGATGAGTTTTCGGTGAAACGGGATCAATTGCCCTACGATATTGACGGCGTGGTGGTGAAAATCGATTCACTCGAGCAGCAGGAAACGCTCGGAGCCGTCGCAAAAAGTCCGCGTTGGGCTATTGCCTACAAATTTCCCGCGCAGCAGGTGGAAACAGTCCTGATCGGCATAACGCTGCAAGTGGGACGTGTCGGCACCGTCACACCCGTGGCGGAGTTGACGCCGGTGTTTGTAGGCGGCTCGACCGTCAGCAGGGCGACGCTGCACAATGAAGACTACATCCGTGAACTGGACCTTCGCATCGGCGACACGGTCGTTGTGGAAAAAGGGGGCGATGTCATTCCCAAAGTAAGCGGTGTGCGTCTGGAAAAACGGCGTTCGGGGACAAAGCCGTTTGTCATGCCGCGGAAATGTCCCGAATGCGGATCATCAACCATCCGGCCGGAAGGAGAGGCAGCATGGTATTGTGAGAATCTTGAATGTTCGGCACAGATCCGCGGGCGCATCGCGCACTTCACACATCGCGGTGCAATGGACATTGAGGGATTCGGTGAAGCGCTGATCGACGCCGTTGTGTGTGAGGGACTGGTTCATACCATCGCGGATATTTATTCCCTTAAGAAAGAAAACATCGCGGTGCTGGAGCGAATGGGGGAGAAGAGTGCGGCGAATGTGATGGACGCCATTGAGAAAAGCAAGTCGCGACCGTTTCACAAAGTGCTCTTTGCTATCGGTATCCGGTATGTAGGCGCCGGTGTCGCGAAGCTTCTTGCAGAAAATCTGGGATCGATGGATGCCTTGCGTACTGCAACGATCGAGAGCCTCCAACAGATCGAGGGAATCGGGCCGCGGATTGCGGAAAGCGTTGTACGCTTTTTCCGTGACAAGCACTCGATGGCTGTGGTGCGCGGACTTGAGTCCGCCGGTGTGGCGACGCGCGGGGTGGTCGTTGTCTCCGGCTTATTGTCGGGAAAGACATTTGTCCTGACGGGCGGGCTTTCCTCCATGACCAGGGACGAGGCGAAGGAGCGGATCGAGGTATTGGGCGGAAAAGTGTCTTCGAGCGTTTCCAAGAAAACGAACTTCGTCGTTGCCGGGGAAGAGGCCGGGTCCAAACTGGAAAAAGCCCGGTCGTTGGGCGTACCGGTGTTGAGTGAGGACGCATTCCTGCGGATGCTGACCCTTGGTACCGCTTCCTAATCCCCGTATTCCCGGCCCACGGCTTGCATTTCACACAAACCTTTTGCAATTTGATTCCAATGTTCTTAAAACAGAGAAGAAAAATCGGTTTTTTCCTCGCACGCCTGCGATTCCGGCAGCAGCCTGCCGAATCGGTCGGGTTTTCGAGGGCTTTTACCGATGCGACGACTGCTCTGGTGATCGTGCCGACGGAACAGAGCGAGCGGGCGATGGCTATTCCGTTTCTCCGTTCGTTGCAGGAGAAATTCAAAGGAAGTAAGCTGACGGTTGTCAGTCTGGATTCGACTCGCGACCTGTCCGTGGCACTTGCGCCCTGCAGTGTCTTCCCTTTGCACCGGGAACATTTGACGATGTTTCAACTGCCGCGCAAAGCCGGCATCGAAGATCTTCTGCGGCACCGGTACGATATCGCTCTTGATTTGAATACCACATTCGATCTTCCGGCTGCATATGTGTGCCGGAGTGTTCCTGCTCCCTACAGGATCGGATTCGCGAAAGAACATGGAGACACTTTCTACAATTTTCAATTTCGAACATCCCCGCAAAAAAATTTGCAAACCCGCTATGCGCAGTTGTTGCATATGCTGGCAATGTTTTAGCGATTCTTCGGAGGTTGCATGAAGTTTGAAGTTACCAAGAATACTCATAACACGGTGCTGAAAATCAAAGAGCGAAAACTGGATGCCAGTATTTCGCACGAACTGAAGGGCGAGTTTCTGTTACTGTGCCGCCCCTCGCTCAAAACACTGATCGTCGATATGACGGCGGTGGAATTTTGTGACAGCAGCGGACTCAGCGCGCTTCTCATTGCCGAACGAACAATGCGCGAACATGGGAATACCGTCAAGCTTGCCGGAGTGCACAAAAAAGTGCAATCCTTGCTAAAGATATCCCAGTTGGACCGGGTGTTTCAGATCTTTGATACGGTAGGGAAGGCCGCACAGGGATGAGTCTTGTTGATTACCTGATTGTGGGATTGTATCTGACAGGTGTCACAATTGCAGGCGCAGTAATTTCGGGGAAGCAGCGCTCATCACGCGACTATTTTTTGGGCGGTAAGCAGATGGTCTGGTGGTCGGTTGGCTTCTCGATTGTTGCCAGTGAGACGAGCACACTGACATTCATCAGCATACCGGGACTGGCGTATAAAGGCGACATGCACTTTTTGCAGCTGGTGATCGGATATTTTATCGGACGGCTGCTGGTGAGCGTTATCTTTATTCCGGCATATTATAAGGGAGATCTTGAGACCGCGTACGATTTTCTCGGCAAACGTTTCGGGATGTCTCTTCGTTCTTTCACATCCTCAGTATTTATCATTACCCGTGTGCTTGCGTCGGGTGTACGACTGTTTGCAACGGCAATTCCGGTCCATCTGATTACCGGATTGGATTATAGCACCAGCATTCTGTTGATCGGTGTGTTTACGTTGTTCTACACGTACCTGGGCGGACTCAAGGCCGTTGTGGCGATGGATGTCGTCCAGATGTTCATCTATCTTGGCGGCGCCGTGGCATCGATGATACTGATATTGCATCACCTGCCGAACGGCTGGAGCGATGTCGTTTCGTACGCGACTGCGGGAGGGATCAACAAGTTCGAAATCTTCAATCCGAATTGGGGCAACGGGATTTGGGACTTCCTCTCTGCTCCCTATACGCTGCTTGGCGGGTTGCTGGGCGGCACATTTCTGACGATGGCTTCCCATGGGACCGACCAACTGCTGGTGCAGCGGCTGTTGGGATGTAAATCCCGCTGGGAGAGCCAAAAGGCGTTGATGCTGGATGCGAGTTTTATTGTGCTGCAGTTTGGATTCTTTCTTGTGCTTGGATTGTGCCTCTTTGCTTTCTATGGCGGAGTGCCCTGGAAGGAATTGGGTTTGCAGACATCGGACGAAATCTTCCCGAAATTCATTGTCGAAAATCTGCCGACAGGACTTTCCGGGCTGGTGGTAGCGGGTGTCCTTGCCTCGGCGATGGGTACGCTCTCGTCTTCTATTTCATCTCTGGCGTCGTCCACGTATCTGGATCTTTTTCAACGGACGGCAAAATCCAGGACGCTGGATGCAAAGGGCGAAGTACTCTGGTCGCGCCTGTTCACGCTGTTCTGGGGCGTCGTCTTAATCGGCGGGGCTATGCTTTTCACCGATACGAGAAATCCGGTGGTTGAGCTGGGGTTGAAGATCGCATCTTTCACCTACGGCGGGCTGTTGGGAACGTTTTTCCTGGGATTGCTTTTCAAGCGGACCAATCAAACCGATGCGACGATCGGATTTATTTCGGGATTGACTGCGATGATTAGCGTTCTTACATTTACAAAGATCGATTTTACCTGGCACACCCTGATCGGCTGTTTTGTTACCATTGTCGTCGGCAACGTAAGTGCTCTGTTGCGGCCATTGTTTGTCAAAGCAAAAGCAGTGTAATACCCGATGTCATTTTTCCATCAACGAAAGGATCATACCATGAATGCAAAATCTTCTACCATGGCTCGGCTTCTGACGGTGTTCATCCTCCTTGCCTGTGTGATGCTTGATGGTGGTGCGTATGCACAGACTGTAAAGCGCGCGGTTGCGGCGCCTAAAGTGAAGAAATACGCCTCGGCCGGAGTGCTCGAATTGGGCGGATCCGCATCGTTTCAAATGAGTACGGCCGTTAATGCCGGAACCACTGCGTCGAAGTCGGACATGATGCTCAATGCCGCGCCATACGTCGGTTACTTTGTTACGGACGGTCTGGTTCTCGGCCTTCGCCCCCTGGGAGTGGGTTACCACAAGCCCACGACGGGCCCGGAAGTTATTACCGTGAATACATTTTTTGCTCCCGGATATCACTTTGACATACAGAGCAACATCTATCCGTTTGTCGAAGGCCTTGTCGGCTACACGTCAATGTCGGTTCCCGATGTAAAGGGTATCAGCTACGGCGGTGATGTCGGAGTTAAACTGATGCTGCCGAATCGCGGTCTGTTGAACTTCAGCATTCAGTACTTAATGGTTACAATGAATCCTTCGGGAGTAACGACGCGGAATGGCGAAAATGTACTTTCCGCAGGATTCGGCTACTCGGTCTGGTTCTAGTATTTTTCCGCAGCGGTTCTACGAGGATGCCGAGATTAAAACTTCTCCGGCATCCTTTTTTTTGATGCAGTTCTTTTCGTTCTCTTCCAATTGAGGAATTTCATGCAACTTACGTACGTTGATATCGCTGTTATCGCGCTCTATTTTATTTTGAATCTTGCCGTCGGTCTTTACCTCCGGAAACGGGCGACGCAGAGTGTTGACGACTTTTTTGTTTCCGGCAGGAATGTCTCCTGGTGGTTGGCAGGAACATCGATGGTTGCAACCACCTTCGCCGCCGATACACCGCTGGTTGTCACCGGACTCGTGGCACGCAACGGCATCGCCGGCAACTGGATCTGGTGGAGCATGGTCTTTAGCGGAATGCTCACCGTTTTCTTCTACGCAAAGCTCTGGCGCCGGGCGAATGTTCTTACCGATGTGGAATTTGCAGAAATACGCTATGCGGGAAAGGCCGCGTCGTTCCTGCGGGGATTTCGCGCTCTTTACCTCGGACTTCCCATCAATCTGATCATTATGGGATGGGTGAATCTTGCGATCGTAAAGATTCTGGTTCTCGTTCTTGGGGTCACAAAAATTGAAGCTCTCGGCATCGCACTTCTCATCATGCTCCTGACGGCATCGATCTCCACACTCTCCGGTCTCTGGGGTGTTCTATGGACGGACATGTTTCAATTTGTGTTGAAGATGGGCATGGTAATTTTGCTGGCCGTGTTCGCCGTGCAGGCAAGCGGCGGAATGGGTTCGCTGCTGCAGCAATTGCACACACTGGATCAGACACGGGGCGCATCGGGCGGTTCTATTCTTTCATTCGTGCCTGATCTGAATTCCGCATGGATGCCGATGATTACCTTCTTTGTCTTCATTGCCGTCAACTGGTGGGCATCGTGGTACCCGGGCGCCGAACCGGGCGGCGGCGGTTACGTGGCACAGCGCATGTTCTGTGCAAAGGATGAGAAGAATTCTCTTCTCGCGACACTCTGGTTCAATATCGCGCATTATGCGCTGCGTCCTTGGCCGTGGATCATCGTTGGATTGGTCGCGGTCGTCCGCTACCAGGCGGATCCGGCCTTTGCGGTAGATCCGGAATCGGGGTACATCCGAATTCTCATTTCCGATCTTCCGGCTGCATTTCGCGGCTTGATGCTCGCGGCATTCGCTGCGGCGTATATGTCGACGATCGGCACTCAATTGAATTGGGGTGCAAGCTATATTGTCAACGACGTGTACCGGCGATTTATGGTCCGCTCCCGGGAACAGAAACACTATGTGAATGTTTCGCAAGTCACCACCATCGTGCTCATGCTTTTGTCTGCAGTCGTGACCTACTATATGGAGTCAATTGCCGGGGCGTGGAAATTCCTGATGGCGATCGGTGCAGGCACCGGATTAGTCTACATCCTACGCTGGTTCTGGTGGAGAATTAATGCTTGGAGTGAAATCTCTGCGATGGCGGCGGCATTTGTGACATCCCTTGTGCTGCAATTTGCCTTCCATTGGAAGGAAGAAGATCCAAGAGAGTTTGCCTATCTTCTGCTGGTGACAGTCGCGGTCACAACGGTGGTCTGGTTGACTGTTACGTTCTTGACTGATCCGGAGCCCAAAGAGACGTTGCTGGCATTCTATCGCCGTGTTCGTCCGAATGCACGGATGTGGGGGCCGATTGCCAGGGAGGCTACCGACATTGTACCGGTAAAGGACGGTGTCTTTAATCTGATGAACTGGATCAGCGGCGTTATTATGATCTATGCAGCTCTGTTTGGATTTGGAAAAATTGTGCTTGGCGAAACACTCATCGGCATCGTTTTGGTTGTTGTCGGATTGCTTTTCGGAGCCTTTATCTATCGCAATATGAACAAACGAGGATGGGAGGCATACAGTGGATAAATTTATTATCCATGGTGGAAAAAAATTAAACGGCAAGGTTCCTATCAACGGGGCAAAAAATGCCTCGCTGGCGCTGATGCCGGCGACAATTCTTGCGAGCGGTAGCTACAAACTGTTTAACACACCCAATCTGCGCGACGTCGCGACCATGTCGCGGTTGCTGCAGACTATGGGTGTAACCATCGCACGCAACGGAAGTACGCTGCATGTCAACACCTTCCGGGTAAACAAATTCGAAGCACCGTACGAGCATGTGAAAAAAATGCGCGCGTCGATTTATGTTCTCGGCCCGCTGCTCGCCCGTTACGGAGAAGCGAAGGTGTCGCTGCCCGGCGGTTGTGCCTGGGGCCCCCGTCCCGTTAATCTTCATATTGAGGGAATGAAAAAACTCGGAGCTTCCATCGACTTGGATCGGGGATACATCATCGCGAAGGCAAGGAGATTAAAAGGCGCAAAAATTGTCTTCAATGTCTCTTCGGTCGGCGCCACGGGCAATGTGCTGATGGCGGCGGTGCTTGCCAAAGGAACAACGCACATTGAAAATGCCGCCATCGAACCGGAGATCACCAACCTTGCCGAATTTCTTACAGCCATGGGAGCGGAGATTGACGGCATCGGTACGACAACGCTGGAAGTGCAGGGCGTGGAAGAACTTCACCCGCATGACGTCGTCACAATTCCCGACCGCATCGAGGCCGGCACGATGCTGACGGCTGCAGCGCTATGCGGCGGCAAAGTGACCGTTGAAGGCTGTGTTCCCGACCATCTGTCTGCCGTGATCGCCCGATTGGAAGATGCGGGCGCAAAAATATCTATCGATGGATCGTCCATCAGCATTCAAGGCCCGAAGGAATTGAAGCCGATATCCGTCACCACTGCCGTCTATCCCGGATTTCCAACAGATATGCAGGCGCAATGGATTTCGCTCATGAGCTGTGCACAGGGTTCGTCAACGGTGACCGATACGATCTACTTCGACCGCTTTAAGCATGTGCCGGAATTGATTCGGCTTGGTGCCGATATCGAATTGAGAGACAATGCCGCGGTGATCCGGGGTGTGAAAAAACTCGTCGGGACAAAAGTCATGTCCACCGATCTTCGTGCATCCGCTGCACTGGTGCTCGCCGGACTGAAGGCCGAAGGGGAGACGGAAGTGCTGCGTATCTACCATCTCGATCGCGGCTATGAAGCGATAGAAAAGAAACTCCGGAAGTTGGGAGCGGAAATTAGACGAGTGTCGGGGGAAGAATTTTAGTCCATCACGCTGCTGAGGCTAACCCCTGTGGAACTGTGCCGCCCCGCGAAGCGGGGTGCTTTTTCCAAAAAACTTCATATGTCTTTGAGAAGAAGCACCGCTTGGGGCGGCGAGACGCACAAGAACAAAACACTTGACAACCTCGCTCTTCCTTCCTATATTTTGGCTGTCTGTTCATGACCAGATTCCGTGTGGGTGGGATAATTTGAAAAGTATACTCTTTTTCTGCATAGCGTAATGTCACAATACTTCAGAAGGAAGCATGGCATATTTTACTGGAACTTTCCGGTTTGTTTCGAACAACTCTGCAAGGGCGGACAATGATCTAATTTCTACACACACACACACACACACACACACACACACACACACAACTGTTTCATCGGCACGCTTGTGATTCCATCATCATTCATGGTGCTACCTCTCTAATTGCTTCCCTTTTATTTCTCAAACGCGAGTATTACCGACTAGCGCTATATATACTGCACAAGCCGAAAAGAAGCAGAGCCTTTCCGGGCTTGCTTGCAAGGCAAGCGAGCGCTGAAGTTTCAAGTATTCGAAAGACAATAACTCGTTGTGTTTTGATAATTTCGCAATTGGCGTTCGGGCTCGTTTATGTATTGCTGCGAGCGCCATCGAACGTGTCTGTGCGAGATCATCAATACAACTGTTGCGAGAATGTTAGTTCGGTATTTAGTCATGCAAATTCAGAGAGGCTGATGAAATTTGCCAAAATCCTGCAAATTCAGTCGGCATGAAAGTGCGACACAATTGACGGATATCTGGAATTATTGTCAATCTAAATACGTCGAATAAGGAAATTCTTTTATAACAAAGGGATGTGGATCAAAATGAAAGTATTGCGAATAATATCAGCCGCAATATGCATTTTAACTTTGCCGCTCCTTGGCGGAGATAAAACCCAATTACTTGAAAGTGCTGCCCGGCGTGGAACAAAGATTAGTCAGATTGGCGACAATCTGTTCACATTCGAATATCCCAATGGGCGGAGTATTACAAAAAACCTTGGAGAATACAATAACGCCACAAGATCGAGTTCGACGTTTGCCATTGACAGCACCATAATCGATCTGAGGACAATTGACACATCGCTCTATTCAGACAAATATGGGTTGTGGCAAGAAATAGATGTTTCTGAAGGTGATATGCAAAGCCTCCTTCTCGGAGACGTGAATCAAAACAACCGTTCAGAAATCTACGGGTTCAGTAAATCGTTCGACGTCTACGATCAGTCGCCTGTACGGATTTTTGAGCTTGACACAATGGATGTTTTCCGTCAAGTGTATCAATATCCCGATTCAGTGTATTTCGCACAACTGCTCTATGATGTTGACAAGGACGGACGGAATGAGGCGGTGATGTTTGGCATTCATGGTCTGGGGAATATTTTCAGAACAAACGCCCCGGACCAATTGCCAACATCATATTCCCTCGGGTTCAATAGATCGGGTCATCAGTATTATGATCCGACGCTGGCTGACCTTGACAAGAATGGAAAGACGGATTTGATATATGGGGATGGTTTGAATGTCTATATTGATGAGTACAATTCTTCAATCCCCTCGTTCGATTCAGTGTACCGCTTTAGTGGCTTCCAGCATTATGTGGCAGGCTACTCTGTCGGTGATTTTGATCTGAATGGCAAGACGGATATTGTTTACGGCAGCGACATTGGAGATGTTTATGTAGATGAGGTGGAGGGTATGGGATTATATCAAGAAGTATGGAGAGGCAAAGTTGAGACGCATAATGCCTATCTCCATTTTGCTACGAAGGACATAGACGGTAATGGGAAGCCTGAGTTTTGGGTTGGGGGGGACGCATATTATAATGGATTGGGGATGACCAGATTTACATGTTTCGAAACAAATGGAAATAATAGTTATGTCCCGGTAGCAAGAATTGACCTCATCGGAGTATTTTCATTTTTTGCCGGCAATTGTTTTGCCAAAGATATTGACCATGACGGGAAAGAAGAGATCTTCATTTGTATCGATGGGAATGTCATCATTCTTAAATTTGCAGGCGGTAAGAATCATCATGCTTACGACGTCTTCTATCTGAAGCAAAACGACCTTGCCAATCAGAACAGCGTCTTTCTGGGGGCGACCTTGTATGATGTTCATGGCAATAGTAGAGAAGAATTGTTCCTTTGCATGGATTTGGTGAACAATGTCGGGCGCAGAGAATTTACCCGCCGTTACAAACCGAATTTTGCAGTAAGCGTTGAAAAACCATTACATTCTGCCCCGGCGGAGTTCCGATTGTTTCAGAACTATCCCAATCCATTCAATAACTCGACAAAAATTCAATTTGAAATCCCATCGGCGGTTTGCCGAAATAGAACAACTCTAAGGGTATTCAATACACTGGGAGAGGAGGTGCGTCTACTATGTGAAGGAATCTTTGCGGCAGGTGACCACGCGACAGAATGGGACGGTAAAGATTCCGGAGGAAGGGAAGTTGCAAGCGGCATATATTTTCTTGTGCTTGAAAACAATTCCTATAGGCAAGTAACAAAATCTGTACTACTAAAATGAGAAAGGGGTCTCGTATGCAAAAGATTTTCCTCTTGGTTTGCGCGTTTTTTGCGGTTCCACAAATGGCGTTGAATCAAAGTTGGAACGCAACCGTGACCACATCAATAACCAACAAGATGTCCGCCGTCTCGGTATTTTCGAACAGGATGGGTGTCCATGTTGTAAAAGTGGGCGGGTCGGATGATTCATATCAAGTGAAATACAGTCGTCTGAATTCATCGGGGACGTCGACTGCGTCGTATAGCTTTGACACCGGCGGCAAATACCCCGTGATTACTGGAGACAATAGCCTCCTGTATGTGTGTTATCAAAATGGTGCAACAATCAAAGTGTGGAAGAGTACAGATGCGGGATCAAATTGGTCGCATGATGGCAATATTGATATCACGATGTCGAGTTCGAATTGCAATGGAATTGATGCCGCCAAGGACTGGAGAGGATTACATGTTGTCTATGCGGTGCAAGTAGGGAGCTATTATGAGACCTACTACAACCGCTACATTGGAACCGGTTGGACCGATTTCAAAAATGTCACCGACTTCACATCGAGTGAAGTTGGTGGTCTTCCGACGATTGCACTTTCAAGTAACAAGGTTCATGTTTCTTATAACACAGGTGTGAATCCTCCAGATATAAATCAGGGGAACGCAAAAACTCGTGACTATAATTTTCAGACTTTGACATGGGAAGATCCCCAACTTGTACTTGGATATCCCTCTGGTCAGTCGATGGTCGAGAGAATCTATTCTGACAACTCATATGTCCATCTGTTCTATTACAAATTCATTAGCGGAATGGGTTCGTACTCTGCAACCATTTATCATACAAAAAGGGTCATTGATGGAACAACATGGTCGACACCAGAAATTATCCAAACCAGCGCCGATGTTGATACGAAAATAGGCGTTTGCTCCACCGCGGATGGGAAGCTGCATGTAACATATCCTGGTTTCGGTCTGAAGTATCGGAATTACGATGGAACTACATGGAACACAGAAACTCTAATCGGTACTAATTCAGGAGCGAACATAAACGCTGCCGCCATCTGTTCGGTTTCGAATGATCTTTTCGTAGTCCATTCAGCATACCTTCAATCGGCATATTCATTTAACTATCGCCAATATGATGCCGTACCCACCACGCCGGCGAATCTCTCCATCAGCGGATCGAGCCAATTGCAGGTAAATTGGAACTATAATCCCGAACCGGATATACAGCAATATGAGGTTTGGAGAAAGTTTGGGCACGGCCCCTTTGGTCGATATGTGGATGAAGATTGGACATTGAAGACTACGACCGCTTCAAATTCATGGACCGATCCGGACTTCCGCCTCAATGGCGCGAACGATAAGACAGTCACATATAAGTTGCTGGCCAAAGACGTTCAGAATAATTCTTCTGTATTTTGCAATCCTGTCTCAACAGCTGCCGAACAAATATTTTGGAAGAGCCATGGCAATACTGCGACAACGATTCCTGCGGTACCAACAGAGAATGGTCTGTACCAAAATTATCCCAATCCTTTTAATCCGACAACGCAAATTAACTATGGTTTGAAGGAGAATGGCGCAGTCAAATTGATAGTATATGATATGCTGGGGCGGGAGATCTCAGTGCTGGTCAATGAGTATCAGTCGAAAGGGAACCATTCTGCAGTATGGAATGCGGCAAATCTTTCCACCGGGACATATGTTTATCGCATCTCTGTGAAAGACGAAAATGCGGCTTTGGTCTTTTCCGAAATTCGTCGCATGTTGGTACTAAAGTAGGACGAAGTCAATTTAGCCCCAGATTGGTGGTTTGTTGAGATCCTGTAGGGTCGGTTTGCAGGGGAAAATGAAAATCGCGCCCGGGCAATTGTCCGGGCGTTGTTGTCTATTCAGGGCGGAGAGGTATGACGAGTGTGAACGTTGATCCGGTTGTTCCGTCGCTTGCACCTATGAGCATGCATCCATTCGCTTCGGCGAGTACTTTTGAAATATAGAGGCCGAGTCCGGCGCCTTGCTGTTCCGTCTGCTCGCGGGAAACCTGATGAAATTTGTCGAAGATCTTTTCGATGTGGTCGGCCGGTATTCCCGGCCCGGTATCTTGAATCGAAATCGAACAACGCCCGTCTTCAGCTGTCGCAGTAATGGTGATCGAGTCGTGTTCGCGGCTGAATTTGACGGCGTTGTCGATCAGTCGGTGCAGAATGTCATCAAGATGCGCCATGAAAATCTGGAGATGCATGACCTGATCGACGGCATTCATCGTCAAAGAGACATCTTTCGCCTTCAGTCTCGCCGCATAGTGTACGGTGATTGACTCCAGGAGGCGCTGCGGGGAGAGATACGAATTGCGCTTTTCCATTTTCTGAAAGAGCTCGCCGGATTCCAGCTTCACGACAAAGAGAAAATCCTCGATCATGTTGCTCAGCCGTTTGCTCCCCGTCTGGAGCATTTCCAAAAACTCTTTGAAATCGTCTTCCGAGAGATCCTCTCCGCCGCCTGCCAGAATTTCCGTCGCGCCCATGATGGAGGTTAACGGCGTACGCATTTCGTGCGAGAGCATGAAAAACAAACGGTTCTTCAATTCATCATACTGATGGGAGATTGCGGTGGTAAGCTGCTCTTTGCGTTTAAGCTTGCCGCGAATAGTGGAGATGAAGAGTTCAGGATCGAACGGCTTGATCAGATAATCGTCGCTGCCGAGTTCTTTTCCCTTCTGCATATGCACTGGATCGCCGTGGCCGGAGAGAAAAATGAACGGGATGCTCTGAAACTTGTCATAACGCCGCACCTCTTCGAAAAACTCGAAACCGGACATTCCCGGCATGGAGATGTCGGAGATAATCAGGGCAGGAACGGTCTTCGTCATCAACTCCAGCGCTTCTGCGCCGCTGTGGGCCGTGAGCGTGGAATATCCTTCCATCTTGAGATAGGAGGCGGTAATGTCGAGAAGATCCGTCTCGTCATCCACAATAAGTATCGTCTGGTCGGAATTTGACATCGCCATTCTATAAGACCGTTTTGCTCTCTGCAACTTCTTCAGATACTACAAAGACTTCTTCAGAACCGCAAGCATCTGTTCATGGATCTTGCCGTTGGAGGCGAGCGTGTTTGGATTGTGGATATCGGCTGGATTTCCAAGGAAGTCCGTGACACGGCCTCCGGCTTCCTGCACGATGACGATACCTGCGGCCTTGTCCCAGGGTTGCAGCGTGACCTCCCAGTATCCGTCGAGCCTTCCGGCGGCGACATAGCAGAGATCCAGTGCTGCTGAGCCGAGCCGCCGCACACCTTGCGCTTCCATCAGAAATTGCTGAAAATGCTGCACGACATTGTAAGGATTTTCGCGAACGTTGTAGGGAAATCCGGTAACGAGAAGGCTGTTGATGAGCGTATCTATATTCGAAACACGGAGGCGTTCTCCATTGAGGAAAGAGCCGCTTCCCCGTTCGGCGGAAAAAAGTTCATCCGCGACAGGATTATACACGACTCCGGCGACAAGTTCTCCCTTGTGTTGAATTCCGATCGATACGGAGAAGATAGGGAAGGAGTGTGTGTAGTTCGTCGTGCCATCCAGTGGATCGATCACCCAGCAGGTGTCGGAGCCCGAGGCAAGTTGTCCGCCCTCTTCGCCCAGAATCGCATGTGATGGATACGTTGCATGAATGCGGGAGATGATCATTCGCTCCGACTCGCGGTCGATGTCGGTGACAAGATCGGTTTCCTGCCCCTTCTTCCGTTCGATGGTTTTTATTTTTCCGAGCCGCGAAACGAGAAACGCACCTGCTTCACGGGCGGCGTCGATCGCAATCTGTATCATGTTGTTTGCAGTTTATTGTCTGCTATTCGATAACGAAAAAGATTTTGCCACAGAGAACACAGAGAAAAAAGCTTCAGCCGTTTGGCTCTCTCAAACGATGGCACTATTAACATAATAGGCATTTTCCGGTGGAGGGTCAAACCGCGCAATCTCGTCATCCCTCGACTCGCTTCGCTCGCTACTAATGACATCAACGAAAATCGTCCCTCGACGCCTGTGCTGAGCGAAGTCGAAGCACACTCATCCCACAAAAAACGTGGGATTCGTTTGCTCGGGATGACGAACATAAGGACGCTGAGCACTTCGACTGCGCTCAGTGTGAACTTGCCGAAGCGTCCAAGACGATGGATGTCATTTTATTGAAGACAAAGCCAACGTCTTTGAATCGTCCTCGGGATGACGATAAATGTGCAGCCTCGTTGTGCTCCCGTCATCCCGAGCGAGCGAAGCGAGTCGAGGGACGATTTCCGTGCAGAGCCGAGAAAACGAACGCCTCATCATGCCTTGCTTCCATCTCTTCATGGAAGTATATTATCACACATTTAGCACTTTTTTCGTTGGGACTCTCAATGAACAAAACTCTCTACACCGAAATGTCGGCTGTTCTCGGTTCTCTCAATGCCGAGTGGCGGAATGCCCGGGCTCCATTTTCTGCCGATCCTTCCTTGATGGTGGATGAAACGACCGCGATATCCGCGCTTGCAGCATTGGAGGAGCGGTTAAAAGACAATTATCCGTTCTTCCATCCGCGCTACGTCGGACAGATGATTAAACCGCCGCACCCGATTGCCATGGCCGCATATATGATGGCGATGCAAATCAATCCGAATAATCATGCACTGGATGGCGGACCAGCGACGGCGAAAATGGAGTTCGAAGTTGTCGCAGATATCGCGGCGATGTTTGGATTCGCCGAACATCTCGGCCATCTTACCAGCAGCGGAACAATTGCGAATCTTGAAGCGCTCTGGGTGGCCAGATCGCTGCATCCTCAAAAGGCGATAGCGTATTCAACATTCAGTCATTATACGCATCAGCGGATGTGTGGAGTGCTGAATGCACCGTCGATTGAGATTCCATCCTTGCCGGATGGAACGATCGACTGCGGTGCGCTGGAAACGGAATTGAAGAAAGGAAGCATCGGTACCGTCGTCGTCAATCTGGGATCGACATCTGTCGGCGCTGTCGATCCGGTGCATATTGTTCTTCCGCTTTGCCGGAGATATGACGCACGCGTTCATGTGGACGGCGCATACGGTGGATTCTTCACACTTCTTGCACGGAGCAAGAATCCGATCATCGATCCGCGTCCATTCCTTGCCGTTGCGGAGTGTGACAGCATCGTCGTTGATCCGCATAAACACGGATTGCAGCCGTACGGATGTGGTTGTGTGATATTTCGTGATCCTTCCGTTGGCAAACTCTACAAACATGATTCCCCGTACACGTATTTTACCTCGAAAGATTTGCATCTGGGAGAGATCAGTCTGGAATGTTCGCGCGCCGGCGCATCGGCGGCTGCGCTGTGGTGCACCTTGCGTTGTCTGCCGCTGCAATCCGACGGCGGATTGGGTCTTGTTCTACAAAAGACGCGCCGTGCGGCTCTTCGGTGGTCTGAGTTGATTGGGAAAAGCCTATTGCTCACGGAATATCTGCCGCCGCAATTGGACATCGTCACGTACTATTTGTCAGCCGAACCAACAACCATGTCTCTTGTGGAAGAACGCTCTCGCTCGCTGTTCGAGCGGGCAATGAATCGCCGCGAGCGGCCGCTTTATCTCGCTCTATTGAATGTCGATGCTCCGCGATTTGTCGCACTCCATCCAAGCGTACTGTGTGACAAAGACTCTTCGATCGTTTTGCGCAGCGTATTGATGAAGCCGGAACACGAGGCTTTTGTGCCGGAAATATTTGGAGAAGTTGAAGAGCTTGTCAGCGATGGTTCTTAGCGCTTTTGTCCCTCGATGCGTTCATTGCGGCACGCCGCAATAAACTTACTCGGGATGACGTGGGATGTGGATGACGTGCATGGTGGCGGTTAAGCAAAACAGTCTGTCATCTCGAGCAAGTGGCGTTCCGCGGAAGCGGAATTCCGCGCGTCGAGGGACGTTCACTCCTGACGACGTGTGCAGTGGTTATGTTGTCCCTCGATGCGTTCATCGCGGCACGCCGCAATAAACTTACTCGGGATGACGTGGGATGTGGATGACGTGTATGGTGGCGGTTAAGCAAAACAGTCCGCAGTAGATGTGCCTTAGAACAACGTCGATATCCCAATACGAATCAAGTTTTGCGTCTTCGACGTCCGCACAAAATCAACTCTTAGAAAATCCAATATATTGCCAAGGCTGATATATGCCTCCCAGTATGGCTTCCATGTTTTTGATGTAGCGTAATATGGCGTCGTATTCCAAACATTGGCGACGCTTGCTCCAGTAATAATTTGCAGTCCGGTGTTCCCAATCGATTTCAGTCCGAGGAACAAGAAGGGAAGTGTTTGCCAGTTGTGTTCTCCCTGCAGGGCGATGAATTTATCTCCTGCAAGTTCATAGGATTGTACTCCTTTCAAAACGCCGGAAGGAGAATAAATCGACAGGGACGACGGCGGCGCCGGAACATGCTGAATCCCGAAATTGTTTCCGGTAACGCTTGCGCCTTCCATCTCGAATGAAAGATAGGGTGTGTTGAACATCGTGGAATACATTGTGTTGATTCTCAACTTGCCGGATACGAAAACGCGTTGATAATCAAAATCGCTTCCAAGTTTCGGCAGAGAGACTCTTGCCGCCAGTTGCATCGAATATTCGCCCCATGATACGAATCCATTGTCTTTGCCCGATTCATAGCCGCACTGGAGCTGCAAAGCATTGTCATATCCTTCTTGGATCGTGGGATTGAGACGACGGTCCTTCCAAAGAGAAATATAGGAATTGTTTGGAACGGAACGCTCACGTCCTGAGACAAAGTAAAGCTTCACATAGGAGTAATCTGTAAAGTATTTGTGAACACCCAGATTAAATCCTGTGGAGCGGAGGTAGTTGAAATAATCTTTGCCCGTTACCGTAAAGCCGATGGAGTTGATAGTCTTTGTAATATCCGACGAGGACTGCCATGGACGAGCATTGTCCCACGCATTGGCGTCAATTCTGTCCAGATGATCGTCGCCAAGATTCCAGCCGCCGCCGATAGTCCCTTCGACGCGCTTCAGTCCGAAAGAATATGAAGCCGCGCCATTGTAATAGAAATCACTCGCCATATTATCGATATCGATGTACGCGCCGGGTGTGATGCCCTCAACCCGATTGTTGTGGAGCATGCCGTAATTCCAAAGAGCCTTGCCCATTTGTTTCAGCAGGCTTACATTGGTATCCGATGATGAAGTCAAAACTCCTAATGCGCCCTGGGGTTTGAATACTTTGTCGAGCGTCTGCGTGCTGTCGAGTTGGGCAAAGGCGGTGACCTCTTTCGCCGTCAAGGGGAGCGGACGAAGTGTGTTTATCGCAATCGTTGAAAGTTCCGGCGGTGCAACGGCCGGTTCATACGTCAAATCTTCTACTGCAGGAACCTGTTTCGTCTTTCTGTACCGTTTCAGTGCGGACACCCGTTTTGTTGTGTCCGTTGTGTAGCCGCCGTATTTGGAGCGCCGCGCATACCGCAGGGAATCGGGAATTGTTCCATTCACTTTGCAGGAGCTGGCAGAAAAGACTTCCGACAATTCCATGCGGTCCATGCTCACCAATCCACCAAGTGCGCTGACCTGACCTGCCAAAGAGAGCTCCGAGTATTGCGGAATCCAAAAGCCGTTGTAATTGGCATAGGTCTGCTGAATTTTCATCAAAAAAGACTTTACCGCCGGGATGTGCCAGCCCTCGTTCGTCTCAACATCTGCGCCGATCACTGCATAGGTGGCATCGTCGATAAATATTTTTCCCCGGATCAGCGGTTCAACGTTGGTGCGGGGAATAACCTGGATGATGTGTGTTGCATTCTTGCCGGCGAATTTCGTTTGCAGCAGTTTGAAGTCATAATATTGCATCGCATTGTCCGCCAGCGGAAACACCGGTTGGCTTCGTGCACTGCCGATGCCGACATTCAGCGTGCCGTTGACAAAGAAAAGCGCCCAGGCGATATTCATGCTGATGTTCATTTTCTGATTCTTGATGTTCTCTGTCTTATGTGTGGACAGGACGAACTCCTTACTCATCTTTCCTTCTTCATACACATGGCGGACAAACTTTTCATCGATCATCGCAATCATGTCGCCCTTGTAGAAGATGTCCTTCTTATAGCCGGAAATCTCATAATTCTTCAATCCCTCATAATTCTTTGTGCGCCGCTTGATTGCCTGGCGCATGATCTCCATCGCAGGATCTTCCGCATCGGCGGCAATGGACACCTCCGGCATCTGAATCAACGCCGGTGTCAAAGCAACACGAACGGACGATCGTGCCGGAATAGAAATCGCCACGGATTTGCTGTTGTATCCCACATAAGTGACAAGCAGGGAATACTCCCCCGCGGAGAGTTCCAGAAGGAAAGCTCCTTCCTTGTTCGAGGAAGTTACGATATCCGTCTGATCGACGCGGATGGTAGCGTAGGGAAGGGATTCATGCGTTGAATCGTCGAGAACGAGGCCGTGGATTTTATAGGACTGTGAAAACAGCAGGGAAGGAAGCAAAAGAAGGATGAATTTCATCAGGTGTCCGGTTATGGTCTATGGAAGGCTTCAGTGAAAACAGGATACACAAAGGGAAGAGAATATTCAAGTGCGGAAATGTAATGAGGAGCTCTGGCACGTGCCGTCCCTCTGCCAAAGGCATCTCTCTTTGGGAGACATGGAGGGCGTGTGCAGTGGTGGTTAAAGAAAACGGAGTGCTCCCGCGCTCCATCATCAATTCCATTGCGTTAATCGATTTGCAGTCGCGGCAGAAGTCAACGATGTCCCGAAGCAACCCACCACAACCATGCTTTTTCAGGGGAGGGAGTTGGTAAAGATAGGTTGGGGCGTTCACTGTCTGGTTCCGATTTATCCGAACTTGAGCATTATTTTATATAAGCCGAGTCGTATATCTTACAAATCAAGTTCTGTAATTACTCACTGATCTTACGCAAAACAACAATTTTCACCACCGAAACACAGAGTCACAGAGAAATACGAAAGGTTTTCTTCTCAATTCACTGAACTATTTAGGATATTCTTACTTAAAGTTCCGTGTCTCCGTGTCTCCGTGTCTCTGTGGTAAGAAAACACTCTATCTGCGTAACATCAGTAAGTAACAGACTTGTCCAAAATAAAACCATGAATTTGTTCGATCGAAAAACAAATCCCCCTTTATCCCCCTTTTCAAGGGGGAATTTCGCTCTATTCCATCTGGCGGAATTCAGAATCAGAAACTCCCCCTTGGAAAGGGGGCCGGGGGGATTTCCTGTAAAACAAGTTCATTTTGTCGAGCAATATTGAAATCGATAGATATTTTGGACAGTAGTGAGTAAGTAACTGATCTTACGCAAAACAACAATTTTCACCACCGAAACACAGAGTCACAGAGAAATAAGAAAGATCTTCTTCTCAATTCACTGAACTATTTAGGATATTCTTACTTAAAGTTCCGTGTCTCCGTGTCTCCGTGTCTCCGTGCCTCAGTGGTTAAAAGACACCACTCCGGAGTATGCTTCGCAGGAGGCACAGAGGCACTGAGTAATTTTCTTAGTTTCTCCCTGCAAAGCATCTTCCGGAGTGGTAATTGAATGGTATTTCGATCGAGTGTCTAAGAGTTGCTTAGGCGTTACCAGGATCTTTATTATAAAATCACACCTTTTCTGAGCAACTTTCTTCCCCTTTCTACATCTTTTATATAAAGGAAAGCACCCAAAAGAAAGGCAATGCTTACACCCTCCGATGCTGAACTTATTGAGCAAATGCGTGCCAACAACCGGCAAGCCTTTGCAGCTCTCTATGAGCGGTATAAAATCAGCATTTTCCGGTATTGTGTACGAATGCTCGGGGATGAGTCCTCCGCAGAAGATGCAACACACGACACATTTCTGAAGTTGTTTTCTCATGCCGGATCTCTGCAAAGTCCGCAAGCACTTCACGGATGGCTGTTGAGCACTGCACGCAACGAAGTGATGATGATGTTCCGCCGACAGAAACGAACTGAACCGTACACGGATGAAGACATATTGACCGATCAAACACCCCATGACTTGACCGTCAGTGCCGAAACGAGTGAAATAGTTCAGTTGTTGCTTCGACAATTGAAAGCTGAATACCGCGAAGTATTGGTTCTGCGGGAATATGATCGACTCTCCTACAGCGAGATCGCTTCAATAACCGGCGATACGGAAAGCTCCGTGAAGTCGCGGTTATTCAAAGCCCGTAAAGTATTGGCAGATAAATTGAAATTGTATTACACATAGGAGATATATGAACTGCACAAGTATTCAAGAATCTCTCAGCCAATGGATGGATGGCGAACTACCCTCCCCGGGTGGAGCAGAACTGTTTACACATCTGAGCGCGTGCGAAGCCTGCCGCACGTTTTTTAAGAACTTGCATTTGCTCAGCCATGAACTTTCGTCGGCACCGCCACAGCAGGTGCCGCCTTCACTGGACCGCCGCGTCCTCGCCGTCAATCTTTCAGCAGCGACGTGGAAGCGGCGTATTCCCTGGCCACATCCGGGGAGGACATACTCCATCCGCGCGATAGGACTTGCTGTTCTTCTGTCCACTATCGCCATGGGATTCGTTTCATCGCTTTTGTATCATGATTCACAACCGCAACAAACCATCGTATGCCTTACTCCGCTTCCGGAAGTGGAAGTAACCGGATACGTTGTTGTCGCACCATCACACACGAAAGGAATGAGTCAATGAAAAAGAATCTGGTTATTCTCGGTTGCCTGTTGGTAATGTCCGGGCTTCTTCTGAGTGCACAAGCACAAACCAAACGAATCCCTCCGCCGGACAAAGATATTCCACATGATAAAGAGCCAGTCCTGGTGAAACAGGTTCAACCCGTGTACCCGGCAAGCATGTTAAGCGGCGGTTGGGAGGCGGTCGTGTACTTGAGAGCATTCATCGATGTGGACGGCAACGTTGTAGAAGCACGAAGTGAGAAAATACAAATAAATGTCACTAAAACATCATCCAAAACGGATGAATCCGTTGAACAAAAAGGACAGGGGAAAGCGTTTGAAGAGGCTGCGTACACTGCAGTCAAACAATGGAAGTTTTCTCCTGCACAACTGCAAGGAAAACCGGTCGCTGCGTGGATCACCATTCCCTTCCGCTTCAAATTGAATTCAGAGGAAGCAAAGCCGGAAGAAGAAGCAAACCGGGCAGAGATGGAAAAGGGGATCGAATCGATCAAGACAGTCATAGAAAATATTCTCAAAGGATCTGAGATAGAAAATGCCAAGAAATATGTCGGTAAGGGTGCCCTCCTGATCTATAACACAAAATCGGTAAACCTTCTCAGCGTGTTAAATGGGGAACAGAAAGGTGTGTCACTTACAGAAGGAAAAGATCTGCAGAATGTAAACTTCAACATCAACATTACCGACGAACGGAATGCGTTGGTTGTCAGGACGGTTGACGTTTCCAAATCGAAGAATAAGCGGATTCATTCCATTCTACTCTCGAAGGGTGCGGCGAAAGAGTGGAAGATCATCCACTGGCACGTGAGTTTCTAACAGGCTGTTGAAAAACTGTTTTAGGAAGTCATTGCGAGCCGTTTTTTGGCGAAGTCCATAGGATGCCGTACAACGCACAATCTTGTTTTTGTTCAAATTACGAAGATTGCTTCGTCGCTTCGCTTCTCGCAATGACAATTTCCTGGCTTTTTCAACATCCTGATAAGTGTTTCCGTGCCTCTGTGGTAAGAAAATACTCTATCTGTGTAACATCAGTTAAATAACTCGAGTTACTTGGGAGTCACCATTTTTTCTTATGAGTAAAAAGACTGTGCGGATATTTCCCTGCATAGTCTCCGTTGAAGGAAGTTTTTACCTGCGTAATTTGTCTCCCGTTGCCAAGCTCTGCTTGGCAACGTCGTTTTAAGAAGCTCCGCTTTGCTTTAACACAGGGCATCGCTCCGCGCAACCAGCGCTCGGCGGTATCCAAGGTTAAAGCGCCCACACTCCCGGACATTTTCGTTCCCATGCTGGAGCGTGGACGCCAACCAAAGGCAAAGCGATGTGAAGAGGAGACGGCGCAATGAATGCCAACAATCCCGCACAGTCATTACCCACCGAAAAATTGCCCTGCGGCACGGCCGGATTGAAGTGTGACAGATTCGAGATGTCCTCTTCCATCAATACAATGCACCGTGACAACGGCGGAAAGGATCGCGGCAGCGTCGGGATGAATTGTGAAAGCATCGGGATGGACGTTGACATGGTCAGGAAGGAAGGTGACATCGTCAAGATGAGATGTGACAATGATTTATTGCTCCGTGACATTGCCAAAATGTACCGTGACAAGGACATGATGTCATGTGACAAAGCCATGATGTCAGCGTGCAGTAAAATGATGAGACGTGACCTCGTCATAATGCATCCGCGGCATGGTCGCCGAGCAGGAGCTCGTCGTTACGGTTTCCGCCCAGGAACCCGGTGGTACGGTATGAGAATCTACCGTGAAGCTCCAGGACGGTTGCGGGAAGCACTTTGAAAGCAATGGAAAATCCCGTGACAACCGTGTGATGCTCTGCAGCAAGGAAGAAATGCTTCTCTGCAGCAAAGAGAGGTAACTTGCAGTCGGAGAAATGCAATGCTCGAGTAAAGGTATCTTACTCGTGAGTGAGTGATATGCAGTTTTCGGGCAAAGGTTCGTCAATCGGAGTCGGAGAAGTGCAATATTGGAGTAAAGGTATGTTACTCGCGGGTGAGTGAAATGCAGTCTTCGAGTAAAGGTATGTTACTCGCGGTCGAAGGTATGCAGAGTAGGAGTAAAGGTATGTTACTCACAGGAGAATGAGGTGCAC